>Ga0302140_10008606_pt1 | contig 12677 bp, 12 predicted proteins | sample I_Bog_E1_1_FD_202095 | JGI IMG/M metagenome (GOLD analysis project Ga0302140, IMG submission 202095) | Peat permafrost microbial communities from Stordalen Mire near Abisko, Sweden - I_Bog_E1_1 | ecosystem: Environmental > Terrestrial > Soil > Wetlands > Peat | place: Sweden: Abisko, Stordalen...
ATTCTCGCCCTCGACGGTGGACCCGCCACAGCCTTCGGGCTCGGCTTCGTATGGCCGGATTTTCGCTCGCAACGCTGCGCGTCAGTATATGTCGATACGCCCTAGGCAACTGGCAGACCTCAACTGGATTCCCTAAAGCCGTTCCACAATTGCTAGACCCCGGTAGCACCACCCTCAAGTGGCTTACTTCGCAGGAAAAAGCAACCTTTCACGAAACCAAATAGGGCACGTGAACTGTGAAACCGCTCAAGAAACCAATAGCCCAGCCTTCGCGGCTGGGCTATTGGCTATGGATGGTGCCTCTTCGGTTACGGGGTTGTCACCTGGCTGGAATGGTTGCCGTGAGGGACCGAAGCGATTGCAGTGGGGTTTGCGCCTGTGGGATAAGGGGTGGCCTGAGTGGCGGTCAGAGCGCCCGTATCCGTATCCATGCGGAAACCGGAAACGGAGTTCCCCAATTGGTTGGCGGTATAGACAAAGCGGGCCAGCGCCGCATCCACAAGAATAGCGACGGGCTCTGTGTCGGTAGTATTGTTGATGTTGCCTGCTACGTTCGAGGGCGTTCCCGTGGCAAAGTCAATGGTATACGTCGAAACAGAAGAATCCAGCGAGTTGGCGACATAGATGTACTTGCCGCGCGGGTCGATGGTGACTGCCGAGGGCTCGTTCCCTGACCTGAAGGGACCGTTGATGAGAAAATTCAAGATGCTGCCCGACTGAATTGTGTATCCGATCAACTGGCTTGAAGCAAAGTCGGTGGCATAGAGAAAGCGGCTTGTGGGATCGGCGGCAAGGGCGGTGGGCTTGATGCCTGCTTTGTAGGGGCTGCCCACGGTTGGGACCAATGCGCCACCCGAGCCTACGGCGAAGCCAAATATCCAGCCGGGGTTGGCGGCGCTGGTTGTGGTTCCGCCGGGATTGTAGGCAGATTTGTCATACGCTGTTACGAATACAGCATTGTTGTTGGCCAGAACCGTTACCGCAGTGGGTACGATTGTGTCGCCGGCAAAGCCGGGGACGGTCAAAGCAACTTGGGAAGCAGCAGAACCCATCGCGCCCGAGGATAGGGGATAGGCTGTGAGTGTGGCGGAACTCGTTCCAGAGGCCACATACAGATAGGTCATTGCCTGGTTGACAGCAACGGAAACAGGTGCTGCACCGGGGGTGACGAGTTCCTTCTGGGTCAAGACGCCGTTGCCGTCGAGGGCGAAATGAACCACGTTGCCGTCTCCAGCGCCAGTTCCCTTGTTGGCGACGTAGAGATTCGCAAAGTCGGAACTGGTGACCATCGAGACGGGATTTATACCGCCAGAGGACACGGCCGGCTGCCCGATGCGCAGAGCGCCGCTCTGGGAGTCTGCATCGTAAGTCTGGATTTGCCCAGTACTGCTGGAGCCTGAGCCCGCGGAGTTGGCCACGAAGATATAGTCGATAGTTACGATCTGGCAGGCCGTCAAGAGGGTGGCCGCTGCGAGGCCGATCACAGAGACCAGAACCAACTGGCTCAATTTGCTGAACTTCATGCGCTTCCTTCGTGGTGGGCCATCGGTTTCAAGCCCAGAAATACTCGTTTAGGTTGCCCCGCAATCATTGTAAAAGGCCATTCCGGGGTGTTGCTATCATGCTGTGTTCAAGCCGCGCAGGCTCCTATTTCTGGTTGCCGTTATGCGGAATTGCCGCAACCGCCGTTGGCTGCGCATTGGACGTGTACGGTGAATTCTGCGAATTGACGAGCGTGCCGGCCGTGGGACTCAACTCAAAGCCGGAAACTGTGCCGCCAAGAAAGTTGGCGGTGTAAAGGAAGTGGTTCGTCGAGGGATCGATTCCCATCGCGATAGGCTGCAGGCCAGTGGCATATGTGCCGATACGGGTGAGCGCGCCGCTGGACGTGGAGTAAGTCGTAATCGATGAGTCTACGGAATTGGCCACGTAGACATAAGGGTACGCGGGATCGACAGTCACGGCGGAGGGTTGATCGCCAGCCGGGTATGGGCTGCCTGCCAGCGATGTCAGTGTACCGGACTGAATGGAGTAACCGAGAACGTTGCCTCTGGTCGAGTCAGTCACGTAAACATAGGCGTTCGACGGATCGCTGGCGATTGCCGAGGGGTACGTTCCAGCAACCCACGGTGATCCCTTCAATGCAGTCAGCGTAGGGATCGTCTGGTATGGCGCAGTGTTGTTCGGGCAGCTTAACGTGCCAATGCTGAAGCCAAAGACGAGGCCGGTATTGGCTGTCGTGTCGTATGCGGAAATGAAGACGTCAGATCCACTTTTCAGAACATTCACTGCCGTCGGCAAGACAACGTCGTTGGCTGCATTTCCTGTCAAGCTTAACGGCAAATAGTCAAGACCGTTGCACGCATTGATCGGCGTATTGGGCACGAGCGCGTCGCTGGGGGGGGTGGCTGTGTTCGGGGCAATGGGAAAGACACCGATGGAGCCAGAACACGGAGCCGCTGTGGAGCAGGACGGCAAGGGCTGGTAAGTGTCCAGAACAAAGAGGCTCTTACCGCTTACAGCGACCGCGAGAGGGAAGATCCCGGGCGTGTTCACCGTGTTCTGCGGATAGAGCTTGCCGTCGTTGCCAATGATGAACTGGACGATAGTGTTGTCGTCGTGGTTGACCACATAGAGGTTCGTGTTGTCCGAGGAGACAGCTTCTGCCACCGGGTTGCGCCCGCCCGACGGAAAGGGCGAGGTGGGTATCTGCCGCATGGCGCCGGACTCTGAATTGATCTCGAAGACGTCGACCTCGCCGTAGTTGTTGCTTCCCGCGGCCTTGGAGCTGGTCACAAAGACAAAATCCACAGTGAGTGTGCCACAGGCAGTCACGAGTGAGGCCACCAATAGGCTGGCCGCGGAGACCAGCAGAAGCTGGCCGGATTTGTTGAACTTCATGCGCATCTTTCGTCGGCGAGCCGGAACCAAACGCCCGCGGGATAATCTGTTTTGGAATCGAACCCGGTGCATCGATCTGAAGACCGCACCCGGCATTCGGCTACGTTTCTTGAAGAATCCGTTCAATCGAGAATCCGGCGTCAGAATTCGAAACCGGATTCCGCGGGTGGGAGCCAGTGAATGCCTGGCCCCCCCAGAGAAACTGCCCCCGCTGCCGCTCTAGTTAGTACGCCCGTCAACCAGGCACCATGTGGCCGGACCGTTGAGCGCAAAAGTGCTGGGTACCCGTAATTCGTTGAGTACGCCAGAGTTCGGGTCAATTGCGCGGCCAGTTACGCTGGAATCGTTGAAGTTGGCCGTGTAAATGAACTGATTCGAGGGATCTTCCACCAGGCACTGCGGCCCCGCGCCTATCGGGAACGGTTCACCGGGAATATAGCTGAGTGTGTGCTGGGTCTTGTCGATCACATAACCGGCAAGTCCACTTTGCGCGTTGGTCGTGTTGGTATTGTTCCCCTGGTTGGCTACGTAGAGAAAACTGCCCTTGGATTCGACCAGAATGTTAATCGGGTTTGAGAGCGTCGGAGTGTCTGCCACAATTCCGCCGGTTTGAGGCGTCAGAGAGCCCCCGCCTCCAACCTGGAAGGGAAGGATCTGGCTGGCCGATGTGACAGGGAGGCCGTTCACCATGACCGTGATTGGCTCGTCGTCCAGAACGTAGACATAAGTGGAGTAGGTCTCGATAGCTGTCGCCTGCGCAACGTTCAGCGTCATGGAACTATTCTGGCTAACCGTCAACTGCCCGTTGGCATTGGAGTTGTACGGGAAGACCGAATCGCCCGTTGCGGGCGTTCCGCCCAGTACGAGGAATGCACTTGAAGTCTGAACGAAATCAATCGGATTGGCCGGGATCGGGAAATAGGTCAGCGCCGATCCGTTGGCGGCTGTAACTTGCGCGTTCACAATCAACTGAAGGCGGCCGGTTGTCGAGTTGATCGAGAATGCGGTAATGTCTCCGCAGGCATTGACGCCTGCGCCCAGCGCAAGATGGCACTGCGTATTGTCCGGTGAATCGTGGTCGAGTACGTAAAGGTATTGGCCTGAGCTGTCGGGCAGGATACGGATAGGGTTAATGCCCTGGGTGTAAAAGGTCTGCTGCGGCGTAAGCACTCCGTTGCCACCCACCGCGAACTGCGTGATATTCGAGTTCTGGCATGGGTTGGCGCTGGTGCAGACCGACCCGCCAGAAGCGTTTGTCCCCCGGTTGAGTACATACAGAAACCGGCTGCCGGTAATGAGAACCGCACGGACCGGGTTGGCGCCGCCCGAAGAGACCGGAAGTCCATGCAGGGGGTTCAGTTTGCCCGTATTGTGATCAATCTCAAAGCCGCTGATGATGCCGCTGCCGGAGGTTTGGGCCGTCTCCGTACCCAATACATACAAATAGCCAACCGAATAGCTCTCGATGCAAGACGTAACGCTGAGGACGACCGCAGCAGAGACGGCGCTCATCAGAAGTGCCTTGCCGAATTTCGTAAACTTCATGCGATTCCTTCATCCTGGTCGGGTGTGCGCCGCCAAGTTTGCTAGTTCCACAGCAGAGCTGGGTTGGGACGGGTCCCTTGCTGCATTGTAAAAGGCGAGGGCTGGTTGTGCCTAGTTTCACTCTGTTAAGGGGCAAAACGCGGCATTTTTCTAGCCCAGCTGTCTCGGGCGCCCTCAACAAGGCGTCCGGCTGACTTGAGATCGAGCTTTGCTCTTGACGGCTGCGGTTTGGACGCCGCGATGCCGGAAAACGTCAACGGGCAAGTGCCGGAAAAAGAAGCTGCGGACTGTGAGGCAAGGTTCCCGCTCTGCGTGTTGCCCCCAGGGTTGCTGGGACCCATCGCATCCTCGCGGCAAAGACGGAGCCAATGCTGCGCACCGCCAGGGGAGCGTGCTATAGTTCACGCCGTGCCGCTCGCGGCAAGAACGCGATACAACGGCGCCAGGAGGTTGTTTATGCGCATGATCATGTTGGTTCAATTCCCGATTGAGCCCTTCAATACTGCTGTCCGCAACGGAACCATTGGCGAAAAGATGCACCGGATTCTCGACGCCATTAAACCGGAATCCGCCTATTTCACTGAACGGGAAGGCCACCGCGGCGGCATCTTTGTCGTGAACCTCGATAGCCCTTCCGATGTCGCGCGGCTCGCCGAGCCATGGTTTCTCACCTTTGACGCCACCGTCGAGTTTCGCATCGCCATGACTCCCGAAGATCTCGGCCGCGCGGACCTCGATACGCTTGGAAAGACGTGGGCCTAGTGTCCTGAGTCCGAAATATGCAACACAAAACAAGCTGTCATTCTGAGCGAACGGGGCCCCGAACGTATTTCAGTTCGGGGGTGGTGAGTCGAAGAATCTGCGGTTGTTCTTCGATGGACTTTAGACTCGGGATATTAGCATTCCAATCCGCCGGCAATCGCATCGCAGGAAGCGTTTTCGCTCAAGTCCCTCCGGTCCCCCGCCGGAAAAATGCAGGACGGTTTCGTGCCGGCTCGCCGGCTGCTTCTCGAAGTGGGAAGGAAGACTCTCATGCAATTACGATTGCTGCTCGCCGCATTGCTTCTATGCACTGTATGTCAGGCCCAGGATGTGCATGTGCGCGTCTCTCCGGATGTAAAAACAGGCGTCGAAGGAATCAGCGAATTCCCCACGATTCAGATGGCCATGGACCATCATCCGTTCGCCGGAACTGGGCCGGACGGCAAAGCTGGACGTGTCTTCATTGAGATTGCGCCCGGCACTTACCGCGAGCGCGTCATCGTTACGCAGAATCACGCCAATATCACTTTGCTGGGCATGGGAAAATCGCCTGAAGACGTGGTGATTACCAACAGCCTTAACGCCAAGCAAGCAGGCGGAACCTTCTTCACTGAAACCGTCGAGATCAACGGCGCCGGTTTTGAAGCGGATAACATCACCTTTGAAAACGCCGCAGGCAATACAGGGCAAGCCGTTGCGGCTGCCGTGCGTGCCGATCGCGCCGTCTTCAAGCACTGCCGCTTTCTCGGTCATCAGGACACGCTCTTCGCAGACTACGGACGCCAATACTATGTGGACTCTTACATCGAGGGTGGGACCGACTTTATCTTTGGCAATGCCACCGCGGTATTCGACCACTCTGAGATTCACGCCAATGCCCCTGGCTACCTGACTGCGCAGTCGCGCACCTCGCCCGATCAAACCACAGGTTATGTGATCATCAACAGCCGAGTTACCAGTGGCATCGAACACGCGTCAGCTTCGAGCACAACGACGGCCGATCCAGGCCCCTCAAAAGAGGTAACGAGTCTTGGCCGCCCATGGCGTCCTTACTCCCGAGTTATTTACATCGACACGGAACTCTGTGGCGATGTAACTGCGCAGGGATGGAATGCGTGGAATAAAACTCCCGGCACGCCCCAGGCATTCTACGCGGAGTTCAACAGCACGGGCCCCGGTGCGAACCCATCGGGCCGCGTCCCCTGGTCGCATCAACTCACCAAAAAGGAAGCCGCGCAATTCCATCCCGCAATATTTCTAGCTGGTCCCGACCGCTGGGACGCGGAAGCAGAAGCGCGGAAGCTGCCGTAGTATGATCGGTAGTGTCTCAGTTTGAAATAGATGCTAAAAACCAAACCCGCCATTTCTGGCGGGCTGGAAGGGTTGGGTTTTAATCTGGAGCGGAGTACGGGACTCGAACCCGTCACATTCGGTTTTCTTTCACCCAACCCTTTAATGGAGACCGACGTTCTACCACTGAACTAACTCCGCACACACATATCTGATGCTTTAAGAGACCGGAAGATTCACAAATCATTCTGCAAGCCCTGCAATTTCCTCATAGGTCCAAACATGATCTGAGATACCAGCGGCCATTGCTGGAGTGATCCGCAGTGTCTTGTGAATGCGGGCGAAGTTGTAATGAATGAAGTGGAGCGCAACCGCCGCAGCGTGATTCTCAACCTTTTTGCTGAATGCATTTGTGAGACGGGTAAAGCGTCTCATGCTCATCCGCATCGTAAGGTTCTGGCGTTCCACGAATGACGTGCTCACATGCGCCGGATCGGGGACACCGCTCACCGTTTTCATGTCGCAGCCAATGCACTTGGCGGGGCTGTAGCGAGTCTCAGGCTCATTAGAAGCGCCATAAATCTTCTGCAATTGAGCATAGTCAACATTCCCACCAAAAGCATCTTCAACGGCCTCAAGATAGGCGCGATGCTGGTCTGTAGTAAGTTGGACCTTCCCGCGAATGCGGTTGGCCACATCCTGCATGAACTCACGCGCCCACCATCCATCGCGACCACCTACCAGATAGCTGACACAGAGCTTTGTATCAGCGTCGATGGCCGTCCAGGTCCAAACATCGCCCCACCCATCAGCTTTCTGTGATGGGGTAGCATTCTTCGCCTTTGCTCCAACAAAGCACCAAATCTCATCGGCTTGGACCCTACGGCAACGCACGTTTCGCACGGTCTGATCGTGGTAGGTATGAGCAGCGTCGGCGATGTCGAGTAGCAGCTTCGTGACAGTGTTTATAGAAACGTCTGCCATCCGGCTTGTTGAGCGCAGGCTTGCACCCTCGACGAGCATTTGGATGATCTGGGCGCGTTTCGCAATCGGTAGCCTGTTCATATAGAGAGCATAGTGAACTCAGAGCTATTTGTCAAGCATAAAGTTCAGTTTAATGCATGGCGTTCAGTAATGTATTGACTACCTAGGTTATCCGCGCTATTCTTAAATTGCATTTGAGGCCAAATGTTGTGGATATTGAATTTGCGGACAAAAAACTGGAGATGGTCGAGACCGATGAGGCCCACAAGACCAAGCTTCCATTCGCGATTATAGACTCGTTGCGAAATAAGCTCGGGTTCTTACGCGGTGTTCCAGATGAACGATCTATTCGCAGTTGGCGTAGTTTGCATTACGAAAAAATGGAAGGAGAGGAAAGATCAATTCGTTTAAACGATCAATTCAGGCTAATCTTCAAAATCGACACAACTTGCAGTCCAAACAAGATTACGATTTTGAGGATTTGGGATCACGATTGACGAGCGGGAGGGCGCGGGCATGGGCATGACGATGAATTGGATTAAGCATCCAGGCTTTTACATCAAGGAGGAACTGGACGAGCGCGGCTGGAGTCAGCGCGATCTAGCGTTCATTCTCGGTGTGCCGGAACAGGCAGTAAACATGATTGTGAGCGGCAAGAGGGGCATTAGCCCCGATATGGCTCGTGCTCTTGGAGACGCATTCAACGTTCATCCTGATCTGTTTGCGAATCTTCAAAAGAATCACGATATGGCGCTCGCTAAGCCGCCGAGCCCAGGAGTTTCTCTTCTGGGGAAGATGCACGTGCAGTATCCGGTGCGTGAGATGGTGAATCGTGGCTGGCTCATCAACTCGGACGCGAACATGCTTGAGGAACAATTAGTTCGCTTCTTTGAGGTCTCAGAACCATCTGAGATTCCTTATCTTGAGCATGCCGCGAAGAAGAGAAATTCATATGAAGAAAGAGAGGTACCACCCGCTCAACTTGCGTGGCTGTTTAGGGCCCGTCAAGTCGCCCGGTCAATCTCAGTTCCGCAATATTCGGAAGCCAAATTGCGCGATGCCTTAGAGCAGTTGCGTGGTCTATTGCTGGCACCTGAGCAGACACGCGATGTGCCACGACTGTTGAGTGAATGCGGAGTGCGCTACGTGATCGTAGAGAAGTTGCCAAATTCCAAGATCGATGGCGTGTGCTTCTGGCTGGATTCCCATTCTCCCGTCATTGGAATGTCGATTCAGCGGGATACTATCGATAACTTTTGGTTCGTTCTACGCCATGAAATAGAGCATGTTCTGAGAAAGCATGGAATGGGGCAAGAGAAGATCGACGGCGATCTTTCTAAATCTGAGGAGGGTTCAGCCGAAGATGAGGAGGAGCGAATTGCGAACGCAGAGGCGAGAGATTTCTGCGTGAATACAGACAAATTCGACTCGTTCATGATTCGCAAAAAGCCGTTCTATTACGAGCGCGATGTTATCGCGTACTCGCGAATCATCAACAGGCACCCAGGTATCATCGTGGGCCAGATGCAGCGAAAACTCGGAAATTACAGCTATCTCGCACGGCATCTAGCAAAGGTAAGACAGTTCGTCGGGCCAAACGCCATCGTAGACGGATGGGGGCACAGCCTAGCAATTTCACTTTAACGAGGGGATTATGCCGACAAAGACAGAACGTCTCCAGCAGGTTTGGCACCATTACGATGCCGATAAGGATCATCAACCAACTTGCACGCGCGAAGCTGCGCGTTGGGCCGTCGAAGAGGGGCTGCTTGAATTGCCTCCTGAAGTGGACAGATACGAACTTTTGGCGTCGCAGATGTCCAGTGCACTTCGCGAGGAGTACCAGACTGACGAGAAGGGACGCCGCTATCGCGTTAATCATGCGGTTCGGATCACGACAGGTGGAGTGCAACAGACCTTCTGGGGAATGATGGGATTTGCCCCTCACGACCACATGGAACGGGCATTCACTCAGCGGCGCGAGCAGATCGTTGGAGATAATTTTCAACTCAAGACCGATGTTGATGTCTATAACGACCTAAACGAGGGAAAGCGTCCCGCGATCCAACTCGTTCTTGATTACACCGATGACGTTGCAGAGCGCGAGGCGATGCTGGCATTGCCCGTAGGTGTGGCCTAATCTCGCTTCTTCCATCGCGCTGCGGCTGCGACATGCGCAATGTCTTGCCGTTGTTCGGCAGTGAGGGTCGCTGCCCTTGACTTTCCGCCCTTCAGGCCGCCGGATCGCCCTCGCACGGCACCCGGCGCTTTCATCTTCTGGCTTACTGTATCCTCGACTTCGCCGCTGGCAATATCCACCACTAATTTAGCCAGTTGGTTAAGATCGCGCGGTCTCTTCGCCATGTATCCAGTATCGGCCACCCTCAGACTCGGCGCAAGAGCTGTGGATTTCAAACTGAGACACTACCGTATGATCAGCTTCATTGACAAACGTACAGAAAAGCTGTACGTTCATTTGAATGAGGCTTCCGGTATGGCTACTGAAACAACCTATACGGCGTTGCGCGAAAACCTGGCTTCCTTTTTAGATGGGGTGACCGACGACCGGGAAGTCTTGATCGTGCGTCGGCGCGGCGCCCGGGATGTGGCGATTGTTCCCGCCGATGAGCTTTCAAGCCTGATGGAGACAGCGCATCTGCTGCGTTCGCCCAAGAATGCGGAGCGGCTTCTGCAGGCGCTGGCGCAATCTATCGCCGCAGATCGCAAGATGCGCCCGGGACACTCTGCGGCCGCTGCTCTTCAGGAACTCCGCCGATCCGTGGGCCTTGAACCGCTTTCTGGCACGCGAGGAAAAACGTAACCGATGAGTAAGAGCATCGAGCCGGTAGCCCTCTTTCTACCTGCATTCCGCGAAGACTTGGCATACTTCATCAAGACCGACCGCAAGGCCGCCCTTCGAACGCTCGATTTAGTCGAAGCTGTGCTCGTTGATCCCTTCAGCGGCATCGGCAAGCCTGAGCCGCTGAAATTCGTACTAGCAGGTTGCTGGAGCCGCCGCATTACGCAGGAACACCGTCTGGTCTATCGCGTCACCGCCGAGCGGATCGACTTTCTACAGGCGCGCTATCACTATTGACACCGGTGCCTCGCTGAGAGCCCAGCTTGAAAGCTGCGTGCAAGGCGGCTGGGATATATTGAGTCCGTAGCTGATTGCGCCTTTATTCCCTTTTATTGCGGAGAAACACATTGAACAATTGGCACGTGGTGATAGTGACAGCCTCGTCGGAGCGGCAGGCCGGGCTGTACCGCGATGAGATTGAGCGGCGTCGATTGCGTGGAATGCTGCCTGCGGAAACCGAGTTTCTCGTGGTTCCCGATCCCGGCGACCGCAGAGTCGGCAGCGGCGGAGCGACGATCAACGCGCTTGCCGTTCTTGGCAAAGATCGCGCATGGTGGAGTGGACACCGGGCGCTGCTGATTCACTCCGGCGGCGACTCGCGGCGGCTGCCGCAATACTCGCCGGGAGGCAAGCTCTTTGGCGTGCTGCCTTCGCGCACGCAGCCACGAGCGACAACGACAGTATTCGACGAAACCCTGGCACTGTCGGCCGCATGGGCAGAGAGAATTCCGAACGGATTGCTTGTGGCCTCGGGCGACGTGGTGTTGCGCTTCGACGCGAGCCAGGTGCAGTGGCACCGGCCCGGCGCAACCGGCGTTGCCATGCGTCTGGATGCGGAAACGGGAAGCCATCACGGCGTCTATGTGGTCGGAGCTGGGGACCAGGTCTATACCTTCCTGCAAAAGCCCACGCCGGCTGAGGTGAAAGCCGCGGGCGGCGTGCTTGAGGATGGCCGCGTTGCCGTGGATATTGGCCTGCTGCGGTTTGACGCCGATCTCACAGCAGCGCTTGCCGGTCTGGCGGCATACAGCCCGCTGCCCGCCGTCGATCTTTACGATCAGATCACGCGCGGCTTGACGGGCCAGTGGAAGCCCGAGAGCAATGCGGCACCGTTTTGGCGGGAGTTGGCCAAAATTCTGCGCGCTCCTGAACGGTCGGCGGCATTCCACTGCGCGGTGGTTGAGGGCGAGTTCCTTCATGCCGGCACAACGCGATCGTTTCGGTCGCTTGCAGCGGGATCGGGCGGAATTCTTGACAGCGTAATTGGCAGCACATGCCAGGCCGGGCATGATGCTGTGATTCTCGAGTGCGATCTGTACGGACCAGTAACTGCCAGCCGAGGCGCAATCCTGCATGGACTGACGGGATTAAGTGGACCGGTGGAAGTTCCCGAAGACACCGTGGTGCACCAGTTGCCGGTGGAAACGGCCAGCGGCAATGGCTGGGTGATCCGCGTCTATGGTGTTGAGGACGATCCGAAACAGACAATCGACAACGCCACGTGGTTCAACCGGCCAATTCTGGAGACGCTGGAACGTCTTGGTCTGCGAAGAGAAGAGGTATGGAGCACGGACGAAGCACCGACGCTTTGGAATGCCGCGTTGTTTCCCGTTACCACGCCGGACGAGGCCTGGGCTTGCGCGCGCTGGATGATGGGGTACGCGAGTGGATATGGTCTGGAGAGCTGGCGTGCCGCGCAGCGCTTGTCACTGGCCGAGAGCGCGCATTGCGCCAGCGGCAAGGCTCTGGCCGAGGCGCGCAACCACCGCTTGCAGGGCATTTGGCAAGAGACGGCGGTTGAGCTGGCGGAGTCGGGCACGGACCTGCGTCCACTGCTAGCCAACCTGCCCGGTTTGGCGCCTGCCGCCGCGGCGGGACGCACGCTGCGCGCACGCGCAGAGCAGTTGCGCCAGGACACCGCGAATAACCTGACCCTGGCGGCCAGTTATTCGGTGCAGGCGGCGCGTCTGCTGCATCGCGCAGGCTTCGCGCAGGAGGCTGAGCAGGCGCAGGCCGAGGCATTCACTGCTATTCAGGAGGCCGTTCGTGAAGGCACCGCCGGCGATGCCAAACCAGCGCCTTCTGCCTGGCGGCATAACCGTGTTCATGTCTCAGCGCCGCCGCGCATCGATCTCGGTGGAGGCTGGTCTGACACGCCGCCCTTCTGCTTCGACTGGGGCGGCACGGTGCTCAATTGCGCGCTGGAGATTGACGGCAAGTATCCGATTGAGACAGAGATCAGGCGCATCGACGAGCCCGTCATCCGCTGCCATGCCGATGGGCACGCCGCAATCGCCGATTATCGAACTACAGAAGAACTGCTGGAGCCATGCGG
>Ga0302140_10008607_pt1 | contig 12677 bp, 9 predicted proteins | sample I_Bog_E1_1_FD_202095 | JGI IMG/M metagenome (GOLD analysis project Ga0302140, IMG submission 202095) | Peat permafrost microbial communities from Stordalen Mire near Abisko, Sweden - I_Bog_E1_1 | ecosystem: Environmental > Terrestrial > Soil > Wetlands > Peat | place: Sweden: Abisko, Stordalen...
CATTTAATACCTAATCAATCAGGACGTATTGCATTTATTTGTTGTAACAGCTAAAACTATTAGGCGTATTATCTCTTATACTATCAGGATATTAAGCCGTATACGTAACTAAACTATAAATTCAACTGGACCGGCTTAGGACCCTGTAAGGATTCATCCTTACGCGTACATTTACTTAAAGCTGGTCTTAAAGCATGAAACTTTACATTAAAAATATGGTCTGCATCCGGTGCAAGATGATTGTCAGGCAGCAAGTCGAAAAATTATCCATGCATTGTGTCTCGGTTGAATTAGGTGAAGTTGAAATCATGGAAAATATTTCCAGGCTTCAACTGACAGATTTTAGGGCTGCATTGTTAAAATTCGGACTTGAGCTTTTAGACGATAAAAAGAGCATTCTTATAGAGAAAATAAAAAAGGTGATTGTTGAATCGGTCCATTATGCCGATGAACCAATGAAGGTTAATTTTTCAGATTATTTAAGCGAAAAGCTAAATCATGATTATACCTATATGGCCAATTTATTTTCTGAAGTAGTGGGCATCAACATCGAGCATTATATAATTATGCATAAAATTGAAAGGGTTAAAGAACTACTGGTTTATGACGAGCTTTCGCTAACCGAGATTTCCTACAAATTGAATTATAGCAGTGTAGCGCATCTTTCTAACCAGTTTAAAAAGATTACCGGTTTAACGCCATCACATTTCAAAAAATTTAAAGAAAACCGGCAGTCTGGCATTGTGAACCCCTGATGAAAATTCCTTTCGAAAATAAGCTGTGCTCAAACTCTTCACCTAAATTTCGTTTCGTAGTCAAGGGTCGCCTTTGCTCACTTGCCCACCGACAGACTTCCGCCAGATTGTGACTATTCGGTGCAGAACAAAACGGCGAAGATTTTTTGACTATTCTGATGGTACCTTGTCAGGGGAGCATTGTTTAATTAAACTTCCCGTATATCCGGCAATCCTATTTTTTTTTAACGGTATCTTTTTTAGCAGTATCCCTATGTATTGGCATAATCTTCGACCCAATTTTATTGCCACTTTTTGGATCAAAAACATCAACTAATGCGGAATCAGCCGGTTTTGTAGCTTCTTTCATCCCTGTTGTGTCCGATCTTACAGAATCGGTTTTAGTTGTATCGGCTGTTGAATATCCTTTGCCATTACACCCGACAATAATAATTGTTACCGCCAGTGCCTGTAGTAGGAGATAATTTTTCATTTTTTGGATTACGTTTTTAAAGAAATTTTTTTAATATTTATTATGATAACATAGTTAACCAGCAATTCAAGGTATTGTAAAGTTGCGTTTAATTTATTCTAAATAACTTTTTACCGGTATTCAATTAGCAATTTTGAATAAACTTTTTTGTTATTCCGAAAGTCTTTTTAGGGAAAAATAAACCCTATAAATTTACCTGGAAAAATTTATTTGATCATCTTATGAACCGGAACGCCGGCTATTTACTAATTAAAACCAACCTGAAGCTGAACTTAAATATTTTTGCCGGTAAAAATTTGATTTACTGACTTTTAATTTAAATCAGTTAACTTTAAGGCTAATGTCAATATTTAAACATAGCATGAAAAAGATCCTGTTGTTTTTATTTTTGGTAGTGTCGTGTAAAAACACCTCAAACAACAATACATTATCGGTGCCGATCGCAATATATAAGCAACCAATTGTACAATCTTTAAAATTTACCAAACCCAAAAAATTTATTTGGGACTCCACTAAAACGGTTACAACACATCCAGTTGCCAGGAGGTTAAATTGGGACAAGCTCCCGGAAATTTCCTACGATACTAATGAAATTAAGCCATTTAATTACCCCATAGAAGAAAAGAAGTTTGATTATAACGCGCTACCCGAAAAAGACCTTAATATTGATAAACTGCCAACCTATTCCATAAAATTCAAAACCTATGTTTTACCCCCGCCAAAATTAATTAAAGGCGCAAAGCCCACTTTAATCAATAATAACCTTTTTGATTTTGATTTTGGAGAAGCAAAGGGAAAAGGAGCAATTCAAATTACTTGTTTATTCAATGATCGCGACGGTCTGTTATGGATAGCCACCAGTGAAGGATTATATAGATATGACGGAGAAAATCTTTATCTTTTCCTGACTAAAGAAATTGGCAGGTATTATACAAATATTCTTCAGGATAACGAAGGTAAAATCTGGTTATGCCATAGATACGGAAATGATGGAATAGATATATTGGACCAGGAAAGCGGATTATTAAAAAAATGGGGCGATGGTGAGGGTATTAAATCCATGATAATGGACAAGCAACAAAGGATATGGGCTATCTCCTCTACTAATATTGATGGTATTTATATTATTTATCCCCAAAAGCAGCAGGTAAAATGGCTGGATAGAGGTCACGGTTTGTTCAAAACAGCAAACCCAACAGAATTTACCTTGGATACAGATGGAAATGTATGGGTGGGTACCTATTCTGCAGGAATAAATGTAATTGACTTAAAAAACAAAAAAATCAAATCAATTGATAAAAGCGAGGGTTTAACTTCAGATTCTGTTGAAAAAATAATGACAGACCATAATGGCAATATTTGGACTGTAAATAACAAGGGATTGACCAATGTGCTTAACAATAAAAATAAAACAATACAAACCATCAGAGAGGCTCAGGTTTATAATAATGGCGTTACCTATTTTTCTGGCTTATTTCAAGACGAAGAAGGTTTAATTTATGAGAGCACAGCTCCTGAAGGGCTTACCGTAATTGACATGAAAAATAAAACGGTAAGGCACCCAACAGAAATTAATAAGTTAGTTTCAAATGATATACAAACGATAATAAAAGACAGGCAGGATCAGTTGTGGATAGGGTCGGACTATGGGTTAAAACTTGTCACCAACGACAAAGCGGTAATTAAGTATATGGGCAAAGACAGCATTTTTTCCTCAACGCTGGATGACCAGGGCCGAATTTGGAGTACCAACGGAAAAGGCATTGATATCCTTATTCCAAAAACCGGAAAACGCAAACACCTGTACAAAGAACAAGGTCTTTCAAGTGATGCTGTAAGAACTGTTACTGCCGTAAATGGCGGGATATTTATTAATTCGGAAGCTGGCTTAGATTTTATTAATCCTTTTTTGAAAACTATTGCCCATCTTGGCAATCAGTCCTATAATTTTGTTAGCGATCGGTCCGGGCAATTTTGGTATATTGATCAAAGCAACGATGGATTATTTAATTACAATCCTGAAAACAACACGCTCAAACACCTAAATAAGGCTAAGGGTGAAAATAACAGTTTTAGTTCTTTATTTTTCGATGAAAAAGGGAATCTATGGGCCTATATGGCACTTGGGTATTTCTCAGATCACGAATTGGCTGATTATAAAGACATAGAAGTTATTGATTTTAAAACTGGTACTTATAAAAATTTAGTTGGCTCAGGTTCTTTGCGAATGCCGGTATTGACCGACGAAAAAAAGAATTTATGGTTTATCAGTAAAGATGGAATAAGTGTAGCTGACCTCAATAGTCAAAAATTTGTGAACATTTCAGAAGCGCAGGGATTGGTAAATAGTAATATCAACAACTTATTAAAATATAATAATAAAATATACGCTAGAACTAACCAGGGTATTAGTTTAATTACCCCTCCCTTAGAAGGCATAACCGCTAATAAAAAATGGGACCTTAGCTATTATGACCTAAACCAAAACCTGACCAACAGTTTTGGGTTCGATTTTATTACTAATGATGGAATATATTGGTCCGCAGACATTGGGTTTACTTTATTGGATTTATTTAAAAAAGATACTTTTAGGTCAACCACTTATATCACCGGCATAAATATATTTGACCAATCAATGAATTTTTTAGACCGTTCGGGATTTGATTCCTCTTTAAAAACCGGCCTTAGCGATTTAAAAGACAGCAAAAAGACCTATTCAAAAGGTAATACCCCGGCAAATACAGGCTATGCTATTGGAAGCGGTTTAAAATGGGATAAAATTACCCATCCGTTTAATATGCCTGAAAATTTAAAAATCCCCTTTGATCAAAATTATATCAGGTTTAATTACAGCGTTTTAAATTTAAAACCACACGATACTACATTTTATAAATACATTTTATTAGGTAGAGATAATACATGGAGCGACGCAACAAGTGAAGGTTCTTCGGATAACTATATCAATCTAAAACCTGGAGATTACACTTTTGAAGTAGTTAGCAGGAACGCAGATCTCCTTTGGACAGAACCTGCAGTATTTAACTTTACTATTACTCCTCCCTGGTGGCAAACCTGGTGGGCTTACAATATATATTTTGTTCTGTCTGCCGGAGTAATATGGGGATTTGTTTATTTAAGGTCCCGGCAATTAGTTAAAGAGAAGCAAGTTCTTGAACACCAGGTTAGGATACGTACCGATGAAATAGTACAACAAAAAGAAGAAATAGAAACGCAGCGAGATAAACTTGAAAAGGCATTTGGCGATCTGAAATCTACGCAAACTCAACTAATACAATCTGAAAAAATGGCTTCTTTAGGTGAGCTTACCGCAGGTATTGCTCATGAAATACAAAACCCGTTAAATTTCGTCAATAATTTTTCAGATGTAAGTAAGGAACTTTTAGTAGAATTAAAAGATGATTTGAATAAAGGCGATTTTGAAGAAGCAAAATTAATATCGGATGATGTTATCCAAAACCTCGAAAAAATAAACCACCACGGTAAACGTGCCGATGCTATTGTAAAAGCTATGTTGGAACATTCGCGAAAAAGCACCGGAACAAAAGAGCTTACAAACATCAACGCCTTGGCTGCTGAATACTTACGCCTTAGTTACCACGGCTTGCGGGCTAAAGACAAAGCCTTTAACGCTGATTTTACAACCAACCTTGCAGAGAATCTACCCAGGGCGAATGTGATCCCTCAGGACATTGGAAGGGTACTTTTGAATCTTTTTAATAATGCCTTTTATTCCGTTAAACAAAAACAAAGAAACAGCGGATCGGATTATAAGCCCGAAGTAACTGTTGCAACCGCAGCTGGAACTAATGAGATAATTATTAAAGTTAAAGATAATGGTAATGGCATACCAGTAGCCATCAAAGATAAAATTATGCAACCTTTTTTCACCACCAAACCGACAGGTGAAGGAATCGGATTAGGTCTTTCTTTAAGCTATGATATCGTAGTAAAAGTTCACGGAGGCAGCATGGACTTTGAAACGCAGGAAGGTCAGTACACAGAATTTATAGTAACCTTACCCATATAGATTAAAGAAAACCTGCAGTATGGCATTGTGAACCCCTGATGAAAATTGCCTTCAAATCGCGCCAAAATCAAAAATAATAATCCGATGTTTTTAAACTTCGAATTACGGGGTTTCACCAATACCCATTAATTTTACGGCTTCAACATTTTAAATATGGCGCTAACGCTAAAGAATTACGCAGCTACCGTATCCCCGGATTTATTATTACAGGCGAAAAAAAATAAAGTAAGGGAATGTGACGAAACAGAAAAAGGGCATTTTGTAGCTTATGTTGACGATGGGAATGAAAGCTTCGATGTCTCGGTGACGATAGGCGCCGACGGTGAAATTATTAAACATACTTGTGAATGTAATAATTCACTCGGTTTTTGCAGGCATAAAGCGGCCTTGATCGTCCATATCGCCAATGGGAAAAAAACAAAAGAGGGTGTTAAAATAAAGAAAAAAGAAAGCAAAGCTGAGGCAATGCTTGAGGATATCGATGCGAACAGGTTGAAGGAGTGGGTACGGGGCCTGATCGGAAAAAATAAAGATATTGAGCTCTCATTCATCCATTATTTCTCTGTTAAAAATCAGCTTACACCCGCGGAAGTAACAAAGATTGTAAATGACGCGGTAAAGGCTGTTATCAGTAATAAAAAGACGATAGACCTTACGCAATTAAAAAAGCTCGTTGACTTGTGGTCAGAAATGCTGGCTCCGGTACTTGAGCATTACCGGGCGAACGTTACCGACGAGCGATCTTTTTTGAATTTCCATGAAATGCTTGAAACCTGCATTGTTTTCCAGGCCAAAATTGAGTCAGGCAGCAACAAGATTCCAAAATTTATCGAAGAAACGCTTCAGAAGTCAGTGGAACCCATCGGCGACCTGCAGGTTCAAGAAGCATGTGACAAAGCGGTTAGTTTTTTTATAAATCAAGTTCCGGAAGGTGTAAACAGGGTGAGGATGCATTATTTGGTTCACCTGAAAAATATTATCAGCATTAGCAGTAAAGAGCGAAAAATAAAAATAATTGACTGGCTGGCGAAGCAATTTGAGAAAAGCAAGCCGGACACGCTAATCGAGGGCGATCGCTATTCAAAATTTATTTTTGAAATAATAGTAGAACATGACCAGTTCCCAAAGTATAGCAGCTTGTTTAAACCGGTAACTTTTGATAATGAATATAACCAAAAACTGATCAGGCTACTGATTGACAACTTTAATTTAGACCTGGCAAAAAAATATTGCGGCGAACAAATCAGGAGCAATTACAGGGAAGAATACAATATTCCCTATTTGAATTTTTTGAAGGAGATACTTTTAATTCAAAAAGATGAAGACGGCCTTGCTAAAGTGTTGACAGCGCTTTTTCCCTATACGTTTAATTTTGATGATTATCTTTTCATTTCGAAAGGGCTGCCGGAAGAAGAAAGAAAAAAGTGGCGCACCAAAATGTTGACCAGATCCCGGAGTGTTTCATCCCCTTACAAAAAAGCGGGGATAGCGTTTTTCTTCAAACTGGCGGATACTGAAAAAAGTTATCGTAAGATGATTGACTATATCGATTCGGATACACCATACAGCATTATAATTCAATATTTTGACAGTATGGCGCTGACGGACAAGGTAAGCCTTTTAAATACCATGCTCCGCCGGACGGACGATTATGGCTGGAGCCTGAGCAGTGAAAAGAAAGAAAAAGATGCAGTATATTTCCCCGAATTGTTTAAGCTTTTTGATAAGCACTACGGGGCTGATTATTTAAAAATGGTGATCGGCAATGCCGAACAAAAAGACCGGTATTTCAGGCCTAATAATTTTATCGTTTACATGAAGCAGCAATTGTCAATTTAAAACGGCTAATTAGCGAAAGCGCGATCTTTGTAAATGCTGTCGCCCTCAAGCGACTATCCGCATTGGGCAAAAAACTGGGCTGTGTTTTCGATTAGCAGCTTTCACTAACTTTCCGCAGACCAATAAAAAATCAGAAAAGAATTAACAGCAAACAATACCGCAAACGTTAGCAGTGAAGGAATGGCCTGCTGTTTTAGATTAATTAAGCAAAAAATTTATCTTTGTTCTTAAATAAACCTAAGTACGCCGCCGGTGAATACTTGATCCTGAAATATTGTTAACCCTAAAATCCAATTATGAAAACCAGACCGCTTTTCTTTTTTGCATTAATTTTTCTTTTTGCGTTAAATTCTTATGCGCAGCAAGTTCCATCCGATAGAGCATGGTGGAAGGAGGCTACAGTTTACCAGATTTATCCCCGCAGTTTTAAGGATAGCAACAATGATGGTATCGGCGATCTAAAAGGAATAATTTCAAAATTAGATTATATAAAAAGTCTTGGTATCGACGTGATTTGGCTTAATCCCATTTTTGCGTCACCGAATGCAGATAATGGTTACGACATCAGCGACTATCGCGCCATTATGAAGGAGTTCGGAACCATGCAGGATTTTGAAGCGCTTTTAAAGGGAATGCATGAACGCCACCTAAAGTTATTGCTTGATCTCGTTGTGAACCATAGCAGCGACCAGCACGAGTGGTTTAAACAGTCCAGGAGCTCGAGAACAAATCCCTATCGCGACTACTATCATTGGTGGCCGGCAGAGAAGGGCAAACCACCATTTCGTCCCGGAGCATTTGAGGTTGATGGCAGCGGCTGGCGTTATGATAGTTTGACGAATTCCTATTACCTGCATTATTTCAGCTACAAGCAACCCGATCTGAACTGGGAAAACCCAAAATTGCGTCATGAGATTTTTGATATGATGAATTTTTGGTTTAAAAAAGGCGTCGACGGTTTTCGTATGGACGTAATTCCCTTTATCGCCAAAGACACAACTTTCCCGGTAGTTACCAAACAGGAGCTGGATGAAAAATACAATGGCGATTGGTCACAGTATATGGCCAGTGGTTCCGGACTTCATAAATATCTGAAGGAGATGAATAAGGATGTATTGAGCAAATACGACTGTATGACGGTAGCTGAAGGCGCCGGTGTTACAGCGGCAACCGCCCACAACTTTGTGGATAAAGACCGCCATGAACTGAATATGCTTTACCACTTTGAAGGCGTTAACTACGGCTACGTGCCCGGAAAATTTAAAACACCCGAACCAGGTGGTTATAAGTTGGACGGCTTTAAAGCCATTTACAGTAAGTGGGACAGTATTTTTGAAAATAAGGGTTGGGGCACTATTTACCTGGGAAATCATGACCAGCCGCGTATGGTTACCCGCTGGGGAAATGACAGCCCTGAATTTAAAGAACTCTCATCAAAAATGCTCACAACATTCCTGTTGACTATGCGGGCAACTCCGTATTACTATTTTGGCGATGAGTTGGGCATGAACAACATAAAGTTTAACTCGATAGATGACTACAAAGATATTGAGTCGATCAGTATGTATTACCAGATCAAAAACAACGGCGGCGATCTAAACGCTTTTCTGGAAGCTCAAAAAATATCGGCCCGCGACAACAGCCGTACACCTTTTCAGTGGGATGATTCATCAAATGCCGGTTTCACAAAAGGAACACCCTGGATAAAGGTTAACCCTGGTTATACCACGGTAAACGTAGCGGCGGAAGAAAACGACCCCAATTCATGCCTTAATTATTTCCGCAAGGCCGTTCAACTTCGCAAAAACAACCTGGTTTTGGTTTATGGCAGATATAAAATGGTTGACAAAGCCAACACAAAAGTATACGCTTATACCCGCGAGCAGAACGGAAAAAAGGTATTGATCGCTTTAAATTTTTCAAAAGACGCAGCTCAGTTTAATCCGGGACGTTCATTAAGTAACGCAAAGGTCCTATTGGGTAACTATCCCTTAAGTTCAACTGACGGGACTTTGAAACCTTATGAAGCTGTGGTTTATCAATTGAATGAATAATGGCCTGCAGTATGAACAATTTCCTGCTGTAAGGGGCCGGGAAAACGAAACGACTGTTTAGCAATTAAATCGCTGCCAATACCTGATACAAGCGGTTAGGGCAATATAAAGCTGCTGCTTTTCATCTATAATACTGTTAAGTCTATGAATTAAAAAATAAATCGTCTACAGTAATCAGCATTCCGATAGCCAATTTAGCAATTTCCGAAATATTCTATCGGAAATTGGGATTTGAAATCGTGATAGCTTCAGCGTTTTTTTATAATGATGGAAATGGAAAAGCAGCGATGATGAAAAACGGAGAAAGGATCATCGAAAATAAATCATTTCATATAGTTGAAGAAAGCCCCATTTTTTTGCCCTTTCGACAAAACGGGTGTAAATACTTCAATATTTTAGGCCCGGATGGTGAGCGTTTGGGGTTTAACCAAATTCTATAATGAACTAGCCACAATTAAATTGGCATCAATAATTAACCCCCTTGCATTTGTTTTTCTTTCAAATATTTCCCTGCGGCAGATAAATATTCTTTAAAAACGATTTGTAGGAGCGCCAATTAAATCATAGTAGTAAGTGACCGAAGTCACGATTCTCCATGATATAGCGCATTTATAATTGGTTGAAGCAGGCTAATTTTATGAAGTAGTACTTCATGGAAAGAGAAATAATGACTTTAGACAGCAGTGGTAAAACACTGGATGACTTTTTGCAGGAAATCCGCTCAAAATCGGCGATGACGATGGGTTACCCCGTGGCCAGGGATTTTGATTACAGCGAATTGTGGCCATTTCTGAAATATCCCCTGAATAATGTGGGCGATCCTTTTATTCCCTCAACGTATACCGTTGGTACCCGGGAACTCGAGAAAGAAGTGATCGCTTTCTTTTCCCGATTATTCAGGGCGCAGGAAGATAATTGGTGGGGATACGTAACCAATGGCGGATCGGAAGGGAATCTGTATGGTCTGTACCTGGCAAGGGAGTTGTATCCCAAAGCTATCGTGTATTATTCGGAAGCTACACATTACAGTGTTCAGAAGAACCTCCATTTATTGAACATGCCAAATATTGTTATCAGGTCAATGGCCAACAGTGAGATTGATTACGAGGACCTGGAAAAAACGATCAGCATGAACCGGCAAAGGCCTGTAATTATTCTGGCCAACGTTGGCACAACAATGACCGAAGCCAGGGACGATGTCGGAAAAATGAAAGCTATATTTAAAAACCTGGCTATTCAGCATCATTACATTCACGTAGATGGAGCTTTGTCAGGGAGTTACGCTGCCTTTATTGAACCAAGGCCAGCCTTTGATTTTGCGGACGGCGCCGACAGTATCGCCATTAGCGGACATAAGTTCTTTGGATCGCCAATCCCCTGTGGCATGGTGATCGCTAAAAAGACCCACCGTGACCGCATTGCGCGGTCTATAGATTATATTGGCACATTGGATACGACTATCTCCGGCTCGCGGAACGGCCATACGCCCTTGTTTCTTTGGTATATCATAAATAAATTAGGTGTAGATGGGCTAAAACAGCGAACGAAAGATGCCCTGGATGTTGCTGCCTACGCCGAAGCAACTTTAAAAACGATTGAACCATCTGTATGGAGAAACCCATCGACACTAACAGTTAGCATGCCGAAACCCGGCGATGACATTATTAAAAAATGGCAACTGGCCTCAGCAGACAATTGGGCGCATATTATTTGCATGCCGGGTATTTGTAAGGAACAAATAGATGCCTTTGCAAAAGATTTACAGTTGAACAAGGTTAAAGCGTACGAGGAAGCAAACTGATTTATTCACTCTACCCGCTGCCATACTGTTGTTTTACCGAGCAATGGGATGCCTATATAACCCCGCAGATCAAGCATGTTGCCTTTTATGGTTACTATAACATTATAGCTTTTGCCTGTAAGTCCGTTATATATTTTACCGTTTTGCCATTTTCCGTCTTCGTATTCCAGGCCGTAAAGCATCACCATTCCCTGCAATGTCCGGGTCCGAAGCTTTAGGTCGGGATTTAGGACGTCATGTTTAGGCTTCCCGTTTTCATCAAGTACCGAGTTGCCCCAAATCAATTTCCCCGAAAAAGTATTACCTGTACGCGATATTTCAACTTTCCCGTCTTTATTTTCAGTTAGCCAGATTCCTTTTATCCGGTCAGCCGGGTTAATTTGCGAGTTCAGGCTTAGCCAGCCAAAAACTAAGATCACAATGGCCAACAGTATCTTCTTTTCACGGATCATTTATTGTTATTTTTAGCAGGGCGCAATAACAGCTAATTTAAAGAATTTTAAAACATCGAAATATTTAACATGAAAGATTACTTTGTTTTTACATGTTGCTGGATAGCAGTGGGTATTGCAGCCGGCCTATACCTTCTGCGGAAGGAAGCGCCGTACGGACGCTTCACCACCCGCAATTGGGGGCCTATGATCAGCAACAGGCTGGGTTGGTTTTTTATGGAGCTTACCGTTATGATTGTTTTTGCCTTAAGGATACCATTCGCACAATTTAACTGGCAAACGCCCGCCACCGTAATGATCATCTTTTTTTTTATCCACTACCTTCACCGCAGCTTGATTTATCCCTTTATGATCCGTACCAGGGGCAAAAAAATGCCGGTTGTTATTATGCTTTCCGCAGTACTATTCAATACAGTGAACGGATCATTACTGGGTACATGGTTTGCAAAATTTGGCCGTTACCCGGATACCTGGTATTTGAGCTCTCAGTTTATTGCTGGCGTAATTCTCTTTATAATCGGTATGCTGATTAACTGGAATGCCGATTATTACCTTATACATCTGCGCCAGAAAGGGGAAACCGGTTATAAAATACCGCAGGCAGGTTTGTTTAAACTAATAGCCTCACCCAACCTTCTGGGTGAAATGGTAGAATGGGGAGGGTACGCTTTATTAACATGGAGCCTGCCGGGTCTGGCTTTCTTTGTCTGGACTTGCGCCAACCTTGTACCCCGCGCAATTGCAAACTATCGCTGGTACCGCAAGACCTTTCCGGAATATCCGTCAGAGAGAAAAAGGCTAATACCATATGTGTGGTAAGGGGTTAATATTGAAAAATATTAAGGGTCTAATATCGAACACCGAATGTCGAATAATGAATTTCGAAGGGAATATTTTTTGTAGGAAACACCAAATATTTCGGCGTTCGATATTCGAAATTCATTATTCGATATTGTTTTTAGGCGTAATAAAAATAGTTTTTTAAAGTCCTCCTTTCCCGCTATATAGTTTAATAGGCCCGTCTAAATTTACTTTTAAAACCGTCACATATTTATCCTGCACGCCCGGTGGAACATTGATGTAAACCAGCCCCGGTACTTTGCTCCAGGATATTTTTCCGACTATTTTATGAGTTAATGCAGTTCCGTTACCCAATACCGTAATATCTTTAATGTTGTTCATTAAGCCTTTTAAAGTTACGCTTCCGCTGATGTTTCCCTGGAGAAATAAATAAAGCGAGGTGGAGTCTTTTGAAA
>Ga0302140_10008608_pt1 | contig 12677 bp, 10 predicted proteins | sample I_Bog_E1_1_FD_202095 | JGI IMG/M metagenome (GOLD analysis project Ga0302140, IMG submission 202095) | Peat permafrost microbial communities from Stordalen Mire near Abisko, Sweden - I_Bog_E1_1 | ecosystem: Environmental > Terrestrial > Soil > Wetlands > Peat | place: Sweden: Abisko, Stordalen...
CTTCTAACAAGATCTACCCTCAAATCGCATATTGGGCAAGGGTAACAAATAGCTATTTGAAGTTTTATAATACTGGGACTAACAACACATTTGCGGGGAGATCCCCAAGTATTGATTTTAAGGCAAAAAGAATATGATTTTAAAGATTTTGCAACTTTTAATTCATTATTTTCAGAATTCTTAGGTTTTGCAATGAAGTTATTAATCTTTTCTGGGAGAAATTTAACTTCCATTGAGGGTTCTGGTCCTGAAAGGACTTGAAAAGTAAATGAAGGCAAGGCATGGTGGAGAAAATCCAATATATCTTCTAGTTTTGTGCTTTTTGCTTGAAAAATAGAGAATTCAAAAGAGAGGGAGGAATTCTCTAGGATCTCTGAAAATTTTATTAATTTATTGATGGTTTTTCGAGCCTCGGCAACCCTTTTTTCACAGGTAGGACAAGGGTAACAAGTGGCAATTTGAAGCTTGATGGCGTTAGGAGTAATTATACAGGAACGAGGGAAATTCCATGTATTAATTTTGATGGTTAAGGAAATATTTTTTTCCATATTTTTCTGTAAAAATTATTAAAATGGGAAAAATTTACAAGTTATAAAAGCATTTAATGAAAAAATAAAACATATATTTACTATTTTTTTTTTTTTTTTTTTTTTTTTAAAAGAAAAACAAAAATATATATAATAATATAATTGAAGAAAAAATTTTCTTAAAAAAAAAATAAAGATTTTGTTTTTGATTATAGTCAAATTGAAAAAAGAATTTTTTTAAAATTAAAATTAGAAAAAAAACATCCAAAATGAATTTATTTTTTTCCAAAATTTGAAAAAAAAACCATTATTTAATTTTGATAATTTCATTTTTCCTCAATGCTCACCCAAAAGATCGTAGATAGCCTTTACGGAGACTCGACCAAGATCATTCAACTTAGAAAATCCTTCAAACGCAAACAAATGTTATTTGGAGTCCTTATAGGAGCATATCTTGGCTATAAATTGGGCCATCATTTCTCAAACAAGTGACCACTTTTACTTTAAGATAATTTATTTTTTAAAATGGCAAAATAGAGAAGATAATGAGAATTTCTTAACAGCCTTCGAATCAGAAGATCAGATCTATCATCTAGCAAAATCTCATAAGCCAGTTTTCGCTTATTTCTTCGCCCCAGGCCAGCCTTGGCATTATATTTTCCGGAAGGGTTTATTAAAAGCAGCGAAACAATATCATGAGTTATCAAATTTCTTGAAATTTTATTTGATTATTTTATAGTATTTGTTACTTTGATTAGGGAAGCTGATTTTGTATTTGTGAATTGTTCAAAACATTATGATGTGTGTAGATCAAAGAAATTCGAAACTATTCCCTTTGCAGAGTTATGGAGCAAAGACGATAATTCCCCAACAGGATTTAAAATCCAAAAATATACAAAAGATTTCTCTTATGAGGGGATTGAAGCATTTTTCGAGGTACCTTAAATATTTTTTTTATTTGAAAATCATTATTTTTGGCAGAATAATAATTTAATTGAGAGGAAAATCGATCCTTTGAGAGGAACTTTTTCACATCATTCTAAGTTATTTAATGTAGAGACATTTAAGAAATAAATATAGATTTTAAAAATTTTAAGTTATTTAATTTAGAGACCATTATAGAGATTTCATAAAATGTCCTATAATAAATAAAACCAGATTCTAAATGCAAATGATTTTTTTTTTTATTTAAAAAACAAATTACCAAAGATTCTAGCATCAAATAATAAATAATGAATTATTTCTTACAAATAATTAATTATTTCTTATGAATATAGTTTATTTGTCATTTGAAAGTGGCTCATTTCACCTCGAATATCTCTTTCAGATCCTCCAGATTTCTCCTCTTGATTTCCTCTTTGTCGCAATTAAACAACATATTTAACAACTCTTTCTTTCTTTTCTGGATTTCCATCATCTTTTCCTCCACTGAATTCTCAGTTATGAACTTATAAGCTCTCACAAATTTCTTCTGTCCTATTCGATGTACTCTTTCCATTGCCTGTTCCTCAATCGCCGGATTCCACCAAGGATCAATTAACAACACATTATTTGCTTCGACCAAATTTAAACCAACAGAACCCGCCATCAAAGAGATCAAAATGCATTTCACATCTGGATCATTTGAAAAGATTTCCAATGAGGTGGTCCTATTTTCAATGGACATCGATCCTTGTAATTTCTGACAAATGCAAATTTAAATCAATTTTGTAAATTTTTTATGAATTTACGCAATGTTTAATATTTCGTTGGGTGAGTTCATGTTCGATGAAAGATATCATGCCAAGAAATTGTGTATAAATCACGCATTTTTCATTCCTCGCCATAGATTGTGTGACTATCTGTAGAACTCGTTCAATTTTCTCGCTTCTCTTATATTTTTTGAGGTCGAAATCAATCTCACTACATTAAATTTTAAATTACATATATCAAAATTGCAAAAAATCCTAACCTATCGAAAATCTTGCAAATATCATTGATGTCCAAAGGTTTCCTGCAAATGGGACATGAATCATTTAATTCCACAACTTTTCTGAAACATTCATAACACATGATATGGCAACATCTGGAAAGTGCAGGCTCATTGATATCCGAGAAACAGACGGGACAATCTGCAAATTCCTCATTTCTAATTTTTTTTATCACATCTTCGAAAAACTCCTTCCCATCAAAAGGGTCCTTTTTTTCTTCTTCCGACTCATCATTACTATCCTCATCATGACCTTTTTTTAATAAGAATTCCTTCAAATGGGATTCCAACAAAGTATTATCTCTTTCAGTCAATGCGAAGCTTGGATGATCGCAACATCGTCTTAAATGCATCAACATCCCGAAGACACCTGAATAATTTTTCAACGCTACCCCATGTTTCAATAATGTATGGAATTTATCCTTGCTTTGTTGATATAAATGATCATATATTTTCCGTTCTTCATTGGTCATCACCACTTTTATCACCTCCAAAGATTTGCCGGGTAAAGCAAGACTCTTCACATCGATGAGATCTTCTTTCGTGCGACGTAATAAAATCGGCCCGATAACGTTTTTCAGAATTTTTTCTTTTTCAGTGGATTTGTTCACATAAGTGTTCCACCAAATGTAATCCTCACCAAAAATCTCCACCTTCAAGAATTTCAACAAACTATAGAGATCATCCAGATTGTTTTGGATAGGGGTGCCCGTCAAACACCAACGGTTCTCAGCTTTCAATGCAAAACATGCCTGCGATTGTTGGGATGCCCGATTCTTTATTGAATGGGCCTCATCGAGAATCACACGAAGCCAAGTTTGGGTGAAGATTTTGGACCTTTGATCCTTGTTGAATTTTTTGAATTCATCCTTGAGAACGTGATAAGTTGTCAGAATCACATCGTAATTGGCAAAAGGAAAATTAGTTTTGGAGTTTCCATAATAAACACCGACTTTCAGAGAATTTTTTCGCGTGTGAGTATGGATTTCTGATTTCCATTGGTTTAAAATTGAAAGAGGGGTCACGACCAGGGTTTGTTGACTTTCTTTGTTGAGGATGACTTTTCTTTTCTTTTGAATATCATTCTGATTTCCCTTCAACCGAATGAAACTCCATTCTTCGTCTTTATTGATATCTGAATTTCTTTTAAGTCGAGTCAATTTTCTCTTTCCCTCCTCTTCTTCATTCGTTCTTTCTGAATTTCTTTTCAATCGATTTAATTTTCTTTTTCCCTCCTCTTCTTCATTTCCTTTTTGAATTGCTACCATTATTTTTTCTTGGCTGTAAATTTCTTTAAGCTCTTTAGATTCTTCTAATATGGGTTTGATTTTAGGTGTTAGGATCAAACCCAACGTCATCAATGTTTTTCCCAAGCCCATTTCATCTGCCAAAATGCCCCCCTTGCAAAACTTGTTCATTTGCATGTCCAAATAAACCTGACCAGTTATTATATTGAGGAAAATTTCATCTCCATTAGGAAGCTCATAGAACTCAAGGAAGCTGCTTAGGGTTGGTAGATACTGCTCTTGATGATCAATTTCCGGTTTATACATTTCATTTTGCGAGATCCCATTTTCACGAAACAAAAGCCATGTCAGGCCTTGTCTTTGGTATTCATGTAAATTGGTGACCATTTTTTTTGGTTGCACATATGCAACGAATTTCGTTGAATCATTATAATTCAAAAATTCTTTTTTTTTTTGAGTAGGAATTTTGGAAATGCTAACATTATTATCAGAATCAGACCCGGAAGAATTTTCATCAAATTTATTTTCTCGGTTTAGGAAGATGGAAAATTGCTTCTTTGCAATAAAATCATTCTCTAAATTAGGGGATTCATAATAGTCCCAACGAGGGGGTTCACTATAAAGTTTGGGGTAATGTTGATTGTTGAAAGAGCGCAAATATCTATTCTTAAACGTCTTGATCCTATCCTTCACAGTTATTTGGGAATCAAAACTTTTCTTGACCTTCAACAAATCGAACAAAATCATAATCGACTCTTTGCAAAGCCTCGTGGCCGAATTCACGACGATTTTTTTGATTTTCTCAGAAATATCAACAGAACTCAAAATATTTTGGAAGGAATCGCGTTCAAGAAACTCCTTCACTCCGAAGTTTTTCAGTAAAGCTTTTTCTGTTAAATAAACATGAATCTTAAGTTGACGGTTGTTCAAAGGCTTGGGCTTTAATATGACCAATTCGAAACTGATGAGGAAATGCCAAATTTCAGAAAACAAATGTTGAATAGGAATGGATATTTCATCACATTTAATATAAGACATACAATTCGAAAAGTACCCCCTTCGATTGCCCTTGAGATCACTTGTTCCAAAGTCTATCTCTTTCTCTTTGAAGTCCGAGAAGTTATATCTGTTATAGTTGTCCTCATAAATGAATGTTCCCAGATAAATCGGCCATTTGTTTTCCTCATCAATGAAAGACCTTTTGCGTTTGGCATTCAATAAGGGTGATGATTTCATGTTCTTTGGGGAACTCATGGTGCTTTGACTGTATTCAAGGGCACTGATTTCCATGAGTTCTTTTTTTTTAGATTTACAAATTTTCGAGTTCATTGATGAATTCTATGTTTTTTTTTTCGGTTTTTTCTAAAATTTCTATGAAAATTTCTGATTATTATAATATGAATAATAGGTTTTTCAAGCGAATGTCGATATATAATATAGAAATATTTTTTTTTTAAGGGGGAGGGGTAGAATTTTTTCTATAGTTTTTGAAATTGCGATTTTAACAACGCTTTGTCTGAAATCTTCCCTTGCAAATTCAATTCTGCAAAAATTTCCTTCAAATTATTTGAATCTATCACTTCCTTGATTTGTGAGAATTCAGTATCCATTGGGAATTCAATCTAGAAGAAAAAATTGCCCAAATTGGAAATTATTTATTTTTTATACTTTTTTCTCTAGAATGAGATATTTCTTGTAAGTCTCATTTATTTTATCAAAAGCTTCTTCTTCCCATGTTTTTTTCTTCCTCACTTCATTTTTCTCATAAATCGAACTAAACGTCTTATTTTCTTCTTTCCTATTACTTTCTAAATCTTTCCCCATATTTTCCTCCTTATTCAATTTCAAATGGATTTTAAACACATCATTTTCTTTTATATCCCTTTCTAAAGTTTCCACTGTGACTCTCGAACTATTAACCTTAGCATTTGTTAAATTAACAGCTACTTTCCCAGTCCACCAATTCATTTTCTCCTGATTGTTCGAAAAAGGGTCCTTCAGATTTATATTGATATTTTCCTGTAATTCTTTCAAATCCAAATCCCATAAATGCTTGCTATGCTTCAAATTTGGTAGAAAGTCCCCCAGAAACAATGAGATGCATTTTTGCTTCTCATTATCAAGCAACGCGTTGCTAATATATCGTTTCACTGCGAGAAAAGCATAGTTCTGCTTTTGTGTCTTCCAATTCCCTGCCTGTGTCTCGATCAATGTGGCCTTATGAAAGGCTTCAGAACCAGCATATTGTTTCGCAATGCAATCTCCATTGATTCCATAAACCTCAAATAACACGGCTAGGAGCTCATTTTTAACCCCGTCTTCTTCTTGTAAAGGGTCACATTTAAACCCAAATAGGTCCAATTGCTTCAGAAAGATGACACTCCCGAAACAACCCATGCAATTGTTGGTTCTGTCCAGACAATCAACGCAATTCATTCTAAAAATTTTCGAAAAAAAGCAAATAAATATTTTTTAAAATGGCAGGTAAAAACCGCACGATCCCTTTTTGGATTGACTTGATTTGGGAATTGGTTGGATCTTCTTTATAAATGGAAGGGATATAGGACTCATAGAAGAAAATGCCCACTTCTTTGAGTATTTGTTTGCCCATCTTTTTAGTCTCGTGCAGAAGCAAATCGCTGCTTTGGTTATAAAGGGCCAGGAAATCAAACTCAACGTATCGGATGTCAGATTTTTGAGTCTCATTGTTTTGGTTGAAGTATTTGTTAAACATATTTGAAAGTTTCGCTTCTGAGGAACTTGAATCATTGAGTTTAACCAGATTTAAAACAATTATCGGAAGGTCTAGAAAAAATAAAAAAATTAAATAATAAGATTATTCAACATAAAAAAAATACTTAAAAAATGATAAACCCAAAAAAAAAAAATTTTTTTTTTAATTAAAAAATAATAAATTACTTAAATAAAAAAAAATATTTTATACTGTAGCGTTTCATTAAATTCTCAAAATGTTTATCAGTAGCTTTACATGCAGGGTCCAAATCTTCAAAGCAGACAATAGGAGGCTTAGGAGAGTAGAGATTCTCATGTCCCCAGAAAAACGGCACTGAACCCCTATACTAACACTTAAAATTTATAAACAGACAAAACTTATTCTTTTTTTCAACATGAAGGAAGCTTGACACCTTGAATAAACTTGGATCATACACATTGCTTTCGAACAAAATCTGTTCAGTTTCCACTTCATTTGCCACATCTCCAAATATATTAATTCCTCGTTTCAAATATCTAGGCCCTGCATAAAACCTTGATCTTCTTGATATTATCACTAAGGAAACCACTCGACCCTCCAATTCCAAATTCTTCTGAGTCACACAACCGTTTATTATAGGAATTATCAAGCCGAAATTATTGGTGGCCTTGAGCAAAGGTTGCAGAATATGTGTATTCCAGATAAAACGGTCATTATAGTTTATGAACACTTTTTCATCTTGCATAGGCTTCTTGGGGTCTTGATTATTTTCCAATGGAGGAGGTTTAGCCATTGATATTAAAGGAATTTGAGTTTGAATCATAGTGGTCAGATCCCAATAATAGGAGTAAAAGAAATCACCTTGATCCAAGGTCATGTTATTAAATAAGGTCAGGTAACGAGTTTCTAGGTTTTTTATATTGGAATCAGAGAAAAACTTGGCTGTTTTCTAGAATTTTTTAATATTTTTAGAAGAAAAAGAAATTATTTTTGCTTGATTGAAAATAAATTCAGTTCGAGTTTGTGTGATCGCAAAAATCAGCTTGTTATTCATAATCCCAACTACTTTCCTCCCAGTTATCAATAACAAATAATATCCATCCACAAATTTCGGAAACCCGAGAATCCCGTATGATTTGCAAAGAAGTCCATGGTTTAAAGCATCTCCTATTTCCGCCCGTTGTTCATTTTCCGTTTTAAGTATATCAGAGTTAGAGTGAACTTTTTTTTTCCAAAATATTAAGAAAAAAATGATATTATGACATTTTGAGATAGTTTTTGTTAATTTTACTTTACTTTTATTTCCAAGCAGGAAAATCCCGATCTTATGCAAGGCCTTACGATATGAATAGATTCCTTCAATTTCATTGACCTTTGATTTAGTCTTTGAAATTAAAACATTTTTACTCATGAAAAAAGAAAATTTTTTGTTTTCTTTTTACATCATTTCTCTCAATGACGAAGATTTTGCAGAATTTTTTCTTCAACATGGTGGCAAGAATAAAATAATTATCTCTAAAAAAAGGGTGATCCTGGAAAAAATTAGAAAAAATGACTCATTTTTGTAAATGTAAAGTTTATCGAATTTTTCCATTTTTTTCAATATCTCTCTTCTTTTTTTAATTAATTTTTATTCGTTTCTTCTCTTTTATTTAAAACAAAAACAAACTTTTAAATAATAATTTGAGTGCTAAGAAATGGAAAATGATATAAACTGAAGCTACCGAAATTCCTATAAAAAACATCAAAGAACAAATAAGAAGACAAAATCGATTGTGGATTTTTTGTTATGTTTTTGGAAAGAAAAATACAATGCGAGAATACTCTAAAGGAATAAACATAGGTCGATCAAGATCACTGTGATGCAGGAATGTGGAAAACAAAATCTTCATCTTCAGATACCAATGTTTCCCAAGCATAAAAGCAAAACAAGAAGTCATGAGACAGGAAGCTTTCTTCCATGAGAAAGACTTTTTTGCCATTATTAAAAAAGAATAATTTGACTAATATTAAGCTAGAAAATCACATATAAAATATCACATTTATTGAATTTTTTTGTTTTGTGATTATTATCATGAAAGTACATTCAGATTCCATTCAATTCTCTGATTTTTCAGCGAAGCTTCCGCTCGATCCCAAAACAAAAACCATTGAAATCGATTTAAAACCATCGAAAGTTTTCACTCAACCGTTTTTTATTCAACAAGATGAATTAAATTTGTTAGATGCTAACATTAAAAAGAATGTTGACAATATCTTAAAAGAAATTATGGACTTCTCTGAGAATCATAACCCTCCTTTTAAAACCATGAGACAAATATTTCAAAAATTCAGCTTACATTTTTTTCTTTTATGTCTTTTCGTGGGGTGTTTCATTGTTGTCATCTTTTTGGAAAAAAAATATTCGAATTATAAAAAATTGCAGGATTTTTGGGTCATTATACAATTGATAATTTGGGTCATAATTTTGAATATTGTCTATTTTATTGTGGCAAAATATCGAAAAATTATGGAGAAAAGACGCAATAGGTTCTTTTCGATTATTGACAAATATAATGAACAACATAAGAAAGATGCTAAAAGTTATGAAATTCATTTAAAAGAAAAAACGATTTTACAGAAGAAAACCATTATTTGCCTTCAGAAATCAACCCAAAAAATGTTTTATTTGGAATTCAGCCCTGTTTTAAAAGATTTGGAATCAGAAAGCAGAAATTCTGAACAAAACAAAAGGGGGATAGTTTTTAGTGAGGATGATGGTATTTGTGCAGAAATCGACAAAATGATCAAAGAAATCGATAAGATAGGTAATAAAAAGTAGAGAAGTTTATAGTTAATATCTTGTTTTGTTGGTATTTTTTTTTTTTTTATTAAATAGTTTGTTTTTAACAAATAATTATAAAAATACTCATACCTCCAAAAACTATTTTTTAATGTTAGAAAGAAAAAAAAAAATATGAAAAAATTATAATTTTGTTTTTCTAGAATTAAGAGATTTTCCATTCCAGAGAAAATATCAAATTTTATAAAAAAAATTAATTTTTAAAAAAAAGAAAATAAAATTTGATTTTTTTCTCAAATATTTTGGCATTCAAACACCCATAAAAAAAAGGTAAAATAGAAAAAAAAACTGCATAATAATAAAAAAAATGGAAAATAGTGAGCTTTGATCAAGAATTTACATCTTTTGAAAATTCCTGACAAAAATAGTCAGATTGATAGAAATAAAAGATGCTGAAAGAATTTCAGAAAGACATCCCACTTCAAATCAAGCGGCTGACGAGATGATTTCCACTTTAGATTATCTGCCAAAAATCCGTTCCTTTGTTAATTCAGGCAGAGATATTCTCAAAGACATTTAAAAGAGATGAAAGAAACAATTGACTTTTCACCATCTGAACTGATTTTTCTCCTGACATTTCAACTGATTTCTCGACTGAGAACTCAACAAACTTCTCTAATGGCTTCCTGATTGATTTCCCGACAAATTTATCTATCAACATCTGGACTGATTTCTCGAATGATGAATTCCTTAATGGGCTTCTCTAATAACTTCTCGACTGACTTCTCGACTGGCTTCTCAACTGCCTTTTCAACTGTTCTCGATTGGGTTGTCGGCTGACTTCCGCTTGTCCTCTCGATCAACTTCTTGATTGACTTCTCGACTGACTTCTCGGCTGACTTGTTTGGCACCAGTCTATTGAGCTGATATTCTTTTTGTTTCAAAACCATAGATAAAAAATCTGAGGCTTTTATGGGAGTTTTTGGTTGCAGGGACTGGGCTAAGTTGGCAAAGGGAATTTTAATAGTAAGTTGTCCTCTAGAATCTTCCAGCCTTTGAGCAAGGATATGGGGAGAGAAATTTTTCTGTTCTTTGAGAAAAAATTTGAGACTAGACTTAAACGAATATTATTCAATGTTCTGAGGAAAAGTCTCATTGCTTCATGATCAACTGCAGGGCAAAAAAGTGACGGGAGATGTGAATGCAAGGAAGTTATTTTAAGGCAAGTCTTTCTGCTAAGCCTTTTGACATGGAGCAATGACCTCATTTACTTGATGAATGATGATGGACTTTAGAGTTACCTCTTAAGTTTTTTTTAGAAAAGGCCATAAATCTTTTTACGCCAATTTTTTTCTTTTTTTAGCAATTTTAAGAAAAAAAAAAATCAGAAAAAAAACAAAAAAAAGTCACAATCATGTTAAATTTTAAATTATTTACCATAAAACCTATTCATATGGAAATCTAAAAACTTTAATCTTAAATTTCAATTTTTTTTTTTCGAATTTTTTTCTTTATTACTTAAATCCATTTCTCCTAGGCGTTATAGAAATAAAGACAATTCAATGCTGCCAGTGCGAAACAATTTGATTCCGGATGGAAGCAAGTCTTGAGCACTTTCCTTTGGAAATCATATTTATCAGTCAGATTCTCATAGTATTTTTTGGGTATTTCCTTGAAATCCAATTTTTTTTGGAAGTTAAGCTTAAACTGCGTGTTCTTTTCTCCCATATAATCGATGACATGGAAGGTCTTATTGAAGTTTCCAGTGACGAAGAAATTGGAGTCCGGGCTGGAAGTGATGGTGAATTTATCGAAGATGCATTCATTTTCATAGAGTTCGCACAATTTGGACTTCAATGGTTCGAAAATGGGTATGGTGGTGACCGGTTTAGAGGTCATATTGAGATCCCAGATCTTAACAGTAAGGAAATCTCTGCTGAAGATATAGCGGCCATTTTTGGAGAAGGTGGCATCTGAGATGGAGGAGACGATTTCTGTGAAAAAATTCTTCTTGCTGGGGTCTTCGGTTTCAAAGAGAACCATGGCATTATTGTCACAGACACTGTTTTTACGGAGATCCGCAATGTTGACCACACCTTTACTGGTGCTATATAGGAACATATTATCTGAGATCGGATGGTATTGCGAGCTGGTGATCACTTCGGAGAGGTCCGTGAGGTCCACTGGTTTTAGATCGACCACATTGAACGCCTTACTTTTGTCTTCTATGTTCCATAAATACACTCTCAAATCATCAGAAGAGATCATGAACTCATCATTGGACGCCAGAGAGATGGAGTTTATGTGGTAAGTGTGCAGATTGGCATATTCATTCTTCAAACTTGGCATGAAACCAGTTTCCATTGCCTTGAGTTTTGGCAGAGTTATTTGGTTGCCTTTGATAATGGTAGGTTTCTCGATTTTTTTCACCGTTTTCTCAGAGATCTTCCAGAGCTTGATTGTTCGATCGTTGGTGGAAGCTATGCGTAAATGCTTGCCATGGTTGCGCAACCATTGAATCTGATTGATTTTCTCTTCAATGTCCTGACTCTTCAGGTAATCGAACTCACGGATATGTGACTGAAGCTCCGTGAAATATTGGTACTCCCAAAATTTACCCGTGTTATTACTTTTGCTATTGCCTGAAGCCTGGAATATTATCAAACGACCCGCCTTATCTCCGAGAGAGAGGAAATCCCCTGAACGATCAAATTGAATGGCAGATATCACATCTTCATCGGTACATTCCTTCTCGGTGTTCTCATCACCGAAAATTTGACTAAATTGCCAGTTGAGCTTTGAGTTAGCTTTGGCCATTTGCCGATTCTTTCTAAAAAGCGAAAAATATTTTTAATTTGATTTAGGGTTTTTATTTTTATGATCGGAAATAGGAGTTCATAAGTATATCTAAATCGAAATTTTTAATCTGAGAAAATATAGAAAAAAGGTTTTTTGCGGTGAATCGGAAAAATTTTAATTTTGTTTTTTTTTTGGCTTTATTTTTTTAAGTTTTTTGGTAAAATAAAAAGCAAAATTTTTTATAAAATTTTGACATTTTGAGATTATTTTCTCATTTGCGTGCGCATCAAGTCATTTTTAATTTCTTTTGTTTTAATTTTGAAAGATCTTGGCCTTCTTTTTTAAAAACTTTATAGTTTTTCATTTTATAATTGAATCTAAAGTTTAATATTTTCTAAAGATAAAAAAGCCAACAAAATGAAAAGTACATAGAAAGCAAAAAAATCAGTGAAGGGAATTTTCCAATGTCTATTCATGAATTAATACCGCTCAGACAAACCTTGAAATAGAAAAGATCTTTAAGGAAAATATTGACGAGAAATATTTCAAGTGAAAATATTAATGAAATGCCACAATCCTAACATAATTAAAACTATATGCATAACAAACCAACATTTTTGCATCGAAATAGGTCCCCTCA
>Ga0302140_10008613_pt1 | contig 12675 bp, 15 predicted proteins | sample I_Bog_E1_1_FD_202095 | JGI IMG/M metagenome (GOLD analysis project Ga0302140, IMG submission 202095) | Peat permafrost microbial communities from Stordalen Mire near Abisko, Sweden - I_Bog_E1_1 | ecosystem: Environmental > Terrestrial > Soil > Wetlands > Peat | place: Sweden: Abisko, Stordalen...
GCAAAGGGGGTATTGGCCTGGATGGCTGGGCCGAGTAAGACCAATTATCGAGGTCGAAGCTACTCTCCGCCGCGCAGACATTCCTCGCAGAAGTCGAAAGGACGCGGTTGGATACAGAGAGTCAACAAGATCCTCAGCAAAAAAGAAAAAGAAAAAGATGGTAAGATGCAGCTCCGGATACGCTCCACGTCGTCTGTCCGTGATTGCTAAATGCAGGGGATCTAGAACACAGTGATAGCGATAGCTATTTTTCCGATACTTCTAGTGTCTCAATTTCGTCTGCGAAGAAGACCCAGAAGAGGCGCTGATGCCAAGAGGTCTAAGAGGGTATGGGGCTCCTTTCTACACACATATCAAATTGGTGTTTGGAATGTATGCTGAGCTGTCTAGATGAGTCGTCCGAATTGCTTTCTTTTTCCAGGTTGTAATGCAGAAGAGGCTCAGGCACTGCTTTGTATCTCTAGCCTTGATTTTAGTTTATGAACTTTATTCAATTTCTAATCAAACTGTCTTACCCATCCGAAGGGCCGTAGCTAGTGAGACATGAACCGTGAGAAACGAATTAAGAGGACACCTGGTGGCTACTGCCCAGTTTAGGAAATGCCACGCGCTGGTATATAGAATATTTTGATTTCCCGTGGCAGCGCGGATGAGAGAAACGATCCTGTAACTACGTACTCGAGAAGGTTATGAAGCACTAACTAAAATGTGAAATGGAGTACCGGACTAAGTGGATCTGATGGAACAAGTCTCAATCTATAATAAGAAGCCGAATCTCAGCTTAGCCTGCTTATTCAACCATCTTCATACCACATTGCGTGACGCTCAGCTGACATATGTTGGCTTCAATTAGTTTTCCTTCTTTGGCATCTTTAATTTCTTTTGGCTGGATCTCGTGGAAAAAGTCCCCCACAGAGAGTTTCGGGGAGCAAGTGAAACTTGAATAGCCACGTCTCTGAAGGCGGCTGACGTGAGGCTCTCCAGGTGTTGCATTTCAGCAGAAAACCCACTTCACTCATTGGTTCGAAAGGAAGAACTAGCGGAATATATGGATAGTCAAAAATCATGCCTAACATTCACGAGAAGGTAAAGGGTACAAAGTGAGTGAGTCACGGACAGTTTCATCGAAGGCTTCCGTGATTGAGTAGCGTTCATTGGTTGTTCGCCTTGCTAGACTATCGTATGGATTGATAGAATGCCAGCCTATGATATACAAGCCTCTCAATATCCGATTCCATAATTATGATACTCAACAACTTCACTTCTTTTCGTACCAACATTTCCCTTGTATCCTGCGGTGGCATTTGTCACTTTGTTCCCAAGCGAGCGATACACCCCAGCCGTAACAGGCTGCTCACCGGCTATCCTACAGTGACTACAACAGTCATGTGCGCAGAGTTTGCTAACACTCATCTTCTCGTCTTCGGTAAAGTGCTCGCAGTACTCCTCTGAGGAGGAGTTGAATAAGTGGCACTGTGTATTGTTAGCCTATCATCTTGTTGCGAAGCGAACGGGTGGGAACAGGTGCGTGGTAACAGTACCAACCGCTCACGTTCCAGCAGTCGGAATATGTCTCAGTTGAAAGAGACTTGGAAGATTGAGAAGACATCTGACAGTCGGTTTGGTTGGAGAGCTTTGTGCTTGTGTTTGTTGTGGGATCTTGTGAGGGGTTGTAGAAAGTAGTGGGTTTGGTTTGGATGGTCTGAACAAGCGGAATGTTGCAGAGATCATTTTCTTAGGAGATATATATTCTTAGCTTATTCAATCGTTTTGTCTTGAATGTGAATCAGGCTTTCGTTGTGAGAGGAATTGTGTGTGATTCAGTCTAGTTGCATTTTGCACAGCTGGATAGTTAGTGAATCACTTTCTGTAAATTTGTGCCAGTCCTCAACTCACTTTGGGGTGCAGTATGTGAAAATCATCAAATTTAACCCCGAATCAAAATCAAATAAGATTATAGTCAATATAATCGTGAATAGTTTTCACTATCGTGATATATATTCACGTGATCCGAAAATCCTTGACTGGGCGGCCGCTAAGGCGGATCCGCTCTGTCTCCTGAACCTCCTGCTTTTCCTAGACGCTCTTAATACACCTACAGCTTTACAACACTCTATGCTCCACCCTCTGACCGGGATAGGCCAGTCCATCTTCTAATTTGACGCTCTTCCGTCTAGCTCAACGTCATCTCAATCTGTGTATCTCCATATCCTACACGCGGAATGGAGTCGTCTGTCACCAGGAACCCAAAATTGAGAACTGCATGCGACAGATGCTACCAGCTGAAAGAACGATGTGTGCGTGCAACGATATCCACCCAGTGTGCACGGTGTGAAAGGCTGGACTTGGCTTGTTTGACAATACGTCCTGTGCGCCCCGTGGGTAGAAGGACACATCATGGAAAGGATTCTGTCTCGAGCATGACGTCGAGCAAACGTAGCAAGCTAGAACATTCCCAACTTGGTATCGATGCATGCTTAGAAGCCCTTCCCAACCTGCAGCCCGGAGAAAAAGAGCTATTGCTGTGGCTCTTAAGCCAGCCCGAAAGCCTAGCTCAGTTCGTTGTGTGCTCGAGATTTCAAGCCGAGCAGCAACATTCTCTTGCTACTCAACTGTCAGCTGCCCCGCCGTTACTCAAGGATGCTTACCTTGCATGTGCTATCACGCTGAAGCAGCTTCAATCTGGGTCTGTCACTGACCTGGACACGAGTACCTGTATTGGCTACATATCAAAGGCCATGAGCGCGCTACGGTCGTTGCCTGTGTTGCGTACACAGGATACCACCTTATGCCACACTTTGGGAAGCGCACTGGCTTTCTCAATATACTCAGCCATCGGTGTAGGAGTTCCAGAGATCTGCAGTTACTGTCTAAGCGCAACAAACCCATTCCTGGGCACAACCATGTCCGATGCACCCGAAGATCCGTGGCAGAGCTTTCTGGTCATATCAGAGACCATGGACTGCCTCGTTCATCGGCGAAAACCGACCCGAGCGATTCAGATACCAGCCTTTTTTATCGACCGCCGCCTTGGTCTCTGTTTACCTCTCTTGCCCTACTTCCATGATCTCTGTGTAATCAGCAATTCGCTTCTCACTACAACTGACGTGAGCATTCTGGCTCGCCTTCAAAAGCAGCTAGACGGCATCAATGCTGTTGTGGAGTCATGGCAGCCATCTCACGCGGATCAACTTGTCGAGCAGTTTGATTCCGCAGATGTTGTCAATCTGCTTGCGCAAGCCAAAGTGTATCGCCTAGGAGCGCTCCTGGTGGGCCACCGGCTGAGATTTCCATTTGGTTGCGAGGATGTTCAAGCGGAAATATGGTCCAGGGAAGCTATGATGGAACTTGAAATGGCAAAACGCGTCACAAAGCGACCGCTGAGATTTGTGACCTTACCATTCATTGTCGCAGCCGTCGAGGTTCGAGAAGAGAGCCTACGTTTCAAGACGCTCCAGCGCGTGGATGATTACGTCGATCATTATGCTCCGTTCATGCGAAAGGCAACCAAGACATTCTTGTCAAGAGTTTGGCATGAGCGAGATCTGAACCTCATAAGTCGTTGGTTTGATTCAATACATAAACCATGTCCTGTAATGGATTCCATTGACGCAACTTTCTTTAGCAGCTCATCAATATAGAGCAATTGCGTTCGAGAAACAGGTTTGAGCATATAGCGCTACTCTAGATTTTGTTTATAATTGAGTCCAGTACGGCTGCCACCTTTACCAAGACCTCATCCTTGTGCCTATATCCAACAACCTGAATACAAACCGGTGCGCCCTTGTACTGTTCCGGACCAGTATCTGTAGAAGCATTGTCAGCTTGAGTCTTAAATTTGGGAAGGTAGTGGTGCCTACAAAGACTGTAGAGCTGCTCGTCATCCAGGCCAAATTTGGCGTTGCTCAGATCATCAGCGGAGTCTGTGTCTCGCACCTGGTCCACGGGAATCACAATAGCAGGATAATCGAGATAGTTCCACAGGCCAGTATATGTTGCTTTCGTCCAGCAATCCAGAGGAACTGCCGTATGCGCTGCTGGAGGCATCAAAATCGCATCTAAGTCGTTGTCGCGAAAGAGTTTGAGATACGTTGTTGCAGCTTCGGCTCGGCGGACGTTCAAATCGAAAAAGCCCTGCAACGTCGTTCCTGGTACTGATAGAAGGCCAGAGCCTTTGAGTGATGGGATGACTGGCTCATTTGTTCGCGCGAACTGCTCGTAATAGTGCTTGGTTCTGTCAGTTTAAAGAGAGAAGGCCAGAGATCTAGGAGGCTCACATCGGGTCCTGTCAGTGTGAAGTAGCTGATGAGGTCTTGGTAGTGAGATTCGGTGTCGGGTAGGTTGACAGGAATGATTTGAATGTCGTTATTGCCACGGAGAAGATCAACTGCGCGCTTCAAGCCACGTCGAACTGGCGGTGATGGAGTAAAGAGGCCGTCATCTAGAGCAACACCGATCCGAAGCTTGTGCCTGGGTTCAAGCTCTATCCACGGAATCGAGATCGAAGCGCTGTCGTACACCCAAGCATCCGCTTGGAGTATGGACTTCAGAAAGAGAGAGCAATCCCGGAGCGAAGTCGCCATAGGCCCAGCTGTCGAATGGACACCATCTGTCCCTGGCGGGGTAAGGTCTCGCACGCCACCATGAGGAACCAGCCCCACGCTAGTCCTGAATCCATAGAGTCCATTGCACACTGATGGGACACGAATGCTACCACCAATATCCGTCCCAACTCCGAGAATGCTGCCTCGAAGAGCAAGAAGGGCACCTTCGCCTCCTGTACTTCCACCCGCAGTGAGAAGTTTGTTGCGAGGGTTCAAAGTTCTGCCAAAAACATTGTTGTCACTGTCGCCAGTCGTAATCGACTGGGGTAGATTGGTTTTGCAGTAAAGAACCGCACCTAAGTCAATCAGCATAGCAGCAAGGGCACTGTTGGCCCCTGCTGGCTTGCCCACATAGCAACCCAGCCCAGTGGATGTATCGTATCCACAAACCTGAAAGCTATCCTTGAGTGAGATTGGTAGCCCAAACAGTGGCGGGATAGCTTTCCCACCAAACTTTGGGTGGTATTCCAGGTCAAGCTTCTTCGCTCGCTCAATAGCATCTGCGAAGAATATCTCGGTCAGACAATTCGTCTGCCACGGGTTCAAGATTAGCAAGCGTTCTTCAGCAGGTGTTTGACGAACTGACCAATTGATGGGCAATAGCAGCTCTTTTGCAAAAGGCTACAGCCACTTGCTCAACCGACCAGACTCCAGCCTTTAGCTTTTCAAGAAGAGCGGTCGCGTCGTAGTCAGAAGTGATTCTGGATTCTGTCTCGTTCAACAGACCGCAAGTAAGTGGTATATCCATGACGTTAGTGGCATTTTGAAATCTTTCGGCCTGGATTCGCCAGCCTTTTGGAATTTTGTTCCATTGCTGAGCTCGTTTCTCCGCTGCGATGACCTGGTAGTTCTTGATATCTGAAAGCATCTCGATCTCGTACGAGTTAAATTGACAGGAAATAAAGAGTCAGTGACGTTTGCGCTGCTTGCGAATGATGATTGAACCTGGAGTTCTTTCAAATTGGACCTCTCAAGCTATTTATCGTCGTAACAAATAAGCAAGCCCGTTGGCGAACTCATACTGAGCCATACAAATTTGTTGAGACCTTCAGGCCAAGTTCCGGTTCCGGTTCCGACTTCAGTCCGGAACAATACGACGCCTCAGATCAAGTAGAATCAGTTTTAGTGGATTATTTGGTTTCCTGAATAGCCTTCTATGGTTCAGGCGGTCTTAATTGAAACTTTCGCAGATACACGCCATTCTCCTAATCCCTGTCCCAATGTGGGGTTGGTGGGGCAAAATCTTGGTAACCTTCCGGTTAACCCTCCGGTCAACTTTCCGGTCAGCTTCCCCGCCTATCATAACCAGTAAACATACAATCTGTGCAGGATACCACTATAGCTTTATCCTAGTTGGATCAAAGAGGTAGCCATATTACAGGCAACAGGGTTCTCAAACTTTTCGACAATATGAAAACTATGACCAATTCTCGTTAGTGCTATCTCGCTCACCCAAGCCGAAAAAGGGGCTTAGCCGAGTCCAGCTCATCCCCCTCGCTTAGCTTTGGCTAAGCAGTCGAGCATATCCAAAAATTCAGCAAGACATACGTTTTGTTCGAACTATGTATGCGGAAGCTGAAACTTAGCGGAAAGCCCTGAGGATTTTCTAGTCGAGCATGTTACGCGTAGAAGTATTTTCGTGTTTGATGCGCATCCTCGCTTCTTTACGTGTCCTTATGCGCTATAAATTGCGTTGAATTGTCAGATTTTGAAAGCAGTGACTATACAAGGGTCCACTGAGTCTGAACCCTGTTTATTTAGAAGAAACTTGGCCTGGAAATAAGTCATGTGCATGAACTTTCGCCTGTGCCACGCTCGACATCGGCGGGCGATATCACGTGACTTTGGTAAAATCACATGAGGTGAAGACGCAAACGCGGAAATTATAATCATTATTTCTAAGATGCAGGGTAAGTATATTTAGGAGACAGCTCAACATGCTCAGGCACAATATCTATAAAGAAAACGAACAGCACGTGATCTGTACCCATTTTCTACTTCGCCTGTCTGATAACTCCACCTTCCGAGATGAGATTCACGATTCGGCCAGCCAAAACACAATCGGGCCATAAAGGGTGAGGCGAAGTCGTTGCATTAAGTCACGCATGTCCGTTCCCGGTTTGATAGTCACCCTTCCAACTGCCAACGGGTCCAATGATAATCCGACGGAAGCGGCACAGCCAACTGAGTCCACACTCCAACTAATCACGGACGGTCCTGCATACATGCCCATCGCAGAGAAAAGAGGCGAAGGGGGCGAGCTGGAGCATAGAAAGAGCGGACTTCCTCATAGCTTTGTCCCACGATGTGCCTGCACTTTCGACTTTCGACGCACGATGGAGGTTGTGGACCAACCTGCCTCTGTGCGGATACGTGACTCTGATTGCTATCCTGAGGTTGTTCAAAACTGTCCAACCAACTATAATGAGAAATACCCATCAGATATTCCGCAAATCCCATCAACATTTGATGAAGAAGAGGAGGATATCTTGCCGACCGCATCGAAACCACCGCTGTGGAAAAGAAAATGGCTGTGCGCTGGGGTTTTCTTGGCTGTTGTGGCTGTGGCTGGCCTTGTGGGTGGTCTGGCTGGAGGGGCGGCGCGCAAACATACATCGATGTAAGGCATTCTCAACGTCAAGATCAACTTCTACCTGGATGCTAATTATTCAGTTCTATAATTGGAAACAACTCAGTAGGAAATACAGGTATTTCATCAACCACAGTCCCAAGTCTAAGGTACATAAACTGATTCGAAACTTCAAGAGCCAGCAACGGCAACGATTCCACAAATGACAGGGAGTGCAAAGGCTCTTGCGAGTTACGCCTATCCCACGGCGATATCCTGGGGTGCCCCTCACTTGGAGATCTATATCCCAGGGAAAGCAAACGACAGCAACTCAGTTTACAGGAAATCTCGATATCTAGGTGATACCGATACTAGCTATAATCCTACAGGCGATGATGTAGAGTGGGTGGGGGGAGTAATGGCAACTTACGAATTTTCAATCGCTGCGATCGCTCGAAGTGTGGGCAATGTGGATATATTTGTGACGAGCACTGACCAAATCGTATACCACAAATACCACTATAATAATGTAACTTGTCAGTTCCCTTTCCTTGGATAATCTTGCAGATACTATCTAGAAGAAAATCACTGAATTAGTCATTTAGGGCCCACCGATCCAAACACATGGGAAAACAGGGGAGGAAATCTAACAACCGCGCCATCTGTTGTCACCTGGAATGAGGATCGAATCGACTTCTTCGCTCTTGGAGACCCTAATGGAACTCTATACCAACAGACTTGGACGTCGACCACGCCGTGGAGTGGCTATATCAACCTTGGTGGAAATTGGGCAGGCTTTATCCCGACGGTGGTAACATGGGGTGAAAATCGCATTGACATCTTTACAATCGATCCCAACACAAACGAACTCTATCATACATTCTATGACGGCTCAATTTGGCAACTTGGACAAAGTCTTGGTGGCTATTGCACTTCAAGACCGACAGCTGTTTCTTGGGGCGTAGGCCGACTCGATGTTTTTGTTCGTGGCGGGGATGCAGGACTTTGGCACTTGGCGTATAATGGAACGTGGTCGACATGGAGTTCGATTAGCGGGAATACTTCAATCCAAGCCGAGCCTGAAGCAGTGTCGTGGGGCGCTGACCGAATTGATGTATTTGCGTGGGGAGCTGATTCGTCATTGCTGCATAAGAGTTTCGACGGGAATTCGTGGACGCCAACTGATGGGTTCGAGAATCTGGGCACCTCGCTAGCAGGCCCTCCGAAGGCTGTGAGCGATGCATTTGGAAGTTTGCATGTTGTAAGTATCTCAACGGAGGAGACGTTGCAGCATCTTTCCTATACTGAGGCAGGCGGCGCTTGGAGTCCTGGGGCTGGATTTGATGATCTGGGAACAATTCCTAATTAAAGATGGTGTTTGTATAAGGTTCCGGATATGAATCTTGATGTGTACTGTACATAGAGAAAAAATATATCATAGCCAAAGTTCAATTTCGCTGTATACTTCGACTCTTTGCCAGCATCCCTGTGGGCTGGGGGCAGTCAGCGTGTTGCTCAAAGCGGGGTCGTGCCCCACTTTGTTCCTGCCGTACACCATATCTCAGCTCCAGACTTAGATTCCACTTGTCTGAAGTTCATAACGCTAAAGTAGATATCTACTTACAGCTAAGACATGCTGATTGAGATTTAGTTTACTCGATTTTCAAGATTTGCCAGGTTGTTTCTTGGACAGACATTTTTCCCGAGAATATTACTGTACCCCGCATTTTGCAACATTGTTCTTACTGGAGTGGCGAAAGTCCAGTCACTTGAACAACAACCCCAGCTTTTAAGCTTACATTTCGGAAAGTGAAGCCTATGACGAGGCACCACAGTGAAAGGTGTTAGTAGTAGTGAAGGTGCTTTATTACAACAGGCAAGCTGTTTGCAGGTACGCTCAGCTGTTCCACCGAGGCGCCGAGAAAACGGCCTGAAGAGTGTGCCCTAGTCTTCTCGTGCTTACTGAACCTAGTTTGCGGAGACATTCTCAGAATCTCTTTCATTTATGACATCTCTAGATCAGTATAAAGAGGACCTACCATGGGCTCTCAAAGTTCTGGCTCGTGGATGAGCTCCTTGGCTCGAGAGACAAGTCTTGCCTCGAAACGCCTTTTCTTTCGCTGCTCGCTGATCACCATGATATTCTCGTGTATGGTTTTACTCCTTCAATACCTGTTTCATTCCACATTAGCTTTCTCGAAGCTGAGAGATGCGACTTTCAAATCAGTGCTGCCAGCGATATTGCGTCCACATCCTGGGGTCCTCTCAATCTCACCGTTGAATTGCCGATCGGCCACTTCAATCCACAAGATGATCGAGCGTTCCAGAATCGTTATTGGTTGAATGATACATTCTACGAACCTGGCGGCCCTATATTTCTTTATGATGCAGGTGAAGCTGGAATCCCGGTTAGAGGTGCGCAACAGCTCAACAGCGACCAAGTTGTCTTCGCGCCAGTAGAGCTGGCAAAGAAGTACAGTACCACGGCATTGCTATTATATGGGAGCACCGCTTCTACGGTGAAAGCTTACCATTCGCTTTGAATATCACGACTGGTATCGCTGCTGAGGAATACGATGCATACAAGTATTTGAACAATGAAGAAGCGCTGGAGGACGTCGTCTATTTTGCCAACCACTTCCAACCACCTGGCCATGAAAATGAGACGCTTACGGCGGACTCAACTCCTTGAATTTGGATCGGTGGTAGCTATCCTGGCTTTCGAGCGGCTATAATTCGACAACGCAGCCCGGATGTCTTCTTTGCCAGCTGGCCATCCAGCGATCCAGTGAAGACACAGGTCGACGGATCCGTTTATTTTAAACCGATTGAGCAAGCATTGCCACTCAACTGCTCAGCAGATATTCATGCTGCCATCACTTATGCAGATAACTTTCTGCTTGAAGGTTCAGCAGAGCAGATTACGCTGGTGAAGAGAGCGATCTTCTATGCCAAAGCTTTGAATCCGAAAGGAAATGCAAGCTTCCCAAACTACCCCGATTCTCCTGACGATCTAAACTATTTGGAATACGCTTCTATTTTATCTTGCCCACTCCAAGGGAGTTTTCTCTCCTTTCAAAGCTTTGGATATCAGTTGGCCTTAGGCAAATCCTGCAACCAGCTCGAGACATGGAACCCTTCTAATGCAACGGAGTTCACACTATCCTCAGATCCGTCGGAGCTTGACCTGAACTCACTCGACGCTCCTCCAACATCTGCTGGGATTGCTGCCACCTATAGTCCGAAGGACGCTTTTTACGCGTACATATACGCCAGCATCGAGAAAGGGAAAGCTGACTATGCATTCTTTCCAGGCAACCCACGAACCATGCCTGACACAATTTCCTGGACATGGCAAATGTGTGCGCAATTCGCCCAATTTCAAGTCTCCCAATACCCCTCTCTAAAATCCATCATCTCGCGATTCTACAACGTCACCGCACATGAGATATATTTCTGCCACGAACTTTTCCCGTACGCACCGGCATTTCCTCAAGTTGACGAGGTCTTGAAATATGAAGGATGGGAGATAAGGCCGAGTAATGTGATGTTCACAAACGGAGGGTCAGATCCATAGCGTACGGAAGGTGTGCAAGCGGACACCGAGATTAATCCGCAAGCATTAAATAGAAAGACCACTACAGTAGTGCCAAAGTGTAATGAGCCGCCTCCTGGCGACGAAGTGTTTGAAATTATATATCCAGAACAGCTGCACGTTTCGGATCTATCGCGGAGAGCATGGGATGTCGCTGCAAATCCAGTTGATGAAGGATTGGCATTGTTTGGAAAGGCTTTGGATGCTTGGTTACCTTGCTTCAAAGCTAAGATGAAGAGAGATTCGGAAACAGCGTCTAATTGATCAGTGAGACGTCTTACTGATCAATAAGACTATTGGTGGTCGAACCTGAATAGATGCATCGAGATGGGGACAGCTTACGTCACAGAAAAGTTCACGTCGAGTATTTGCAAAGGTCTCTGACGAATCATCTCAGAATTGTTTTCTGTGTCGCGAAAACTCCCGCACTTTTAGTTTATGAAACTCCTCTTTCACCCAAGCAGACGTAAATAACTTTAGAGCCTCTTCCACTACTACTCGACACATAGTGTCCCAATAAACCCAACTCTGGTCCCAGTTTCCTGGGTTGGCGGTATTGCTCCTCACCACAGCATCGAAAAACGTTGCATCAACTCCTTGGAAAGACCACTGATTCTCTCCCGCGATAAAATCGGTCGTTACTATTTTTTGACTCTCAAAGTCTTCTTGGAGGCTCACGAGCGGAGCTGAGAACCCTTGCGTCTGAGCTTGACCAGTCCTCGCTTGTTCCATTATAGATTGCCAAGTATTTGTCCTTGTGGACCCCAGACTATCTAGAGAACTGAAATACTCGGCTGCAGATGGCATAATGTTTGGAGCTGTGAAGGAGGTCGATGGGGTACTGGAATTATCAGAGAGAGAAGGCGGCTCTGCCGTAGAAAGGGGTTGTTGGGGCAGGCGTCCTTCATTTGATGTAACAACTGTGCCGAAATACGGTATGTCGAGTCGAAGAGTACGCACATTCGGGCTCTCGTCATGGTCTTTGTCTACCACGATTCTGGAAGTGTAAATGCTGTTCACTTGTGAAGCGTCCGACTCAATATCGAGCCATTTTCTCGCAACTTCAGTAGTCTGCTTCGTGAGTAGATCGCCGTTGACCCTATTCAACTCATCCATGGTATCCATAGCTGTCTCTACCAATGCTCGGTCTGGAAGACGGCGATGTCGCATTTGATCTCCAGCACTGTTCGTATGGCTGTCAATGTGGGCTAACAGTAGCGTCAAAGTTGCTGTCAGAGCACAAAAGTCCACCCATCGACAACAGAACACCACTCTGACAAATCCTCGGAAACTGATCCATCAGCTCAGAATCTCGCGGCTAGCATATACACATGCAGTCTTGCTGTAATCAAATCTCCGCTCTGATGTATCCCGAAGCATGAAAGGCAAATGTAACAATATCATCAGGTTGTGGTGGATAATTTAGGTCTGAGCTCTTATGACATCGACCATCGAATCAGACATACTCATTCCTAGGTTGAGATTTGGTGGAAACCACCACTTTACATCGACACTTGTGGCGGCTCTTTGCAGATCGAAATCGATTTTTAACGTTGCAGTGAAGTCATGGTAGGCTTGTAATAACTATTAATTAATATCTTTATTATATCGAGGCTTTAAGTATTTTTTTATATATAAAGATAAGAATAATATAACTAAATTTTAAAGGAACTAAGATAAGCCTTCTTAAGTACTAAAATAGTATCTTATATACTCATACTAATTCTATTGCTTTCCGTTATTACTCACTATTACTTACTTAACTTCCTACCCTTACTTTACCCCTACTCACCTTAACCTACCTAATATAGCTAATAAAGTAGCCCTATTCACCTTTCTAAATAGAAACATATTTCGTATAAGTGAGGACTTAGGTCAAACAACTACTTGTAATATAGCTATATCTC
>Ga0302140_10008616_pt1 | contig 12672 bp, 14 predicted proteins | sample I_Bog_E1_1_FD_202095 | JGI IMG/M metagenome (GOLD analysis project Ga0302140, IMG submission 202095) | Peat permafrost microbial communities from Stordalen Mire near Abisko, Sweden - I_Bog_E1_1 | ecosystem: Environmental > Terrestrial > Soil > Wetlands > Peat | place: Sweden: Abisko, Stordalen...
GGTCATTTTGTCCGCCGCTTCCATCACCTGGTTCAGCGTACCACTCGTCAGCGCCGATTGAGGCGTTATTGCCGGCGCATTCGCCACGATTGTCTTTCCGATGAAAGTTGCGGGCGCCGAAGTGGAAAGAGTCGCCGTCGTCGCGGCTGGCGCGGATATCGTCTGCGTTTCCCGCTGCCCATGGGCCCCGTTCGCCTTGGCGGCGGCCGTCCCCGTTCCCTGCAATCCCCGTGCGGGATCTCCAGTCGCGACCGTCGAGACCGTAAAGGTTGCCTCTGTTTTTGACTGAGGGGCTTTATCCATTGCGCGGTTCTGCTCAGCAATGACTGTGCCAATCGGCTCCGGGGCCTCTACTGATAACCCATTCGCCTCGGGTGTTTGTCTCTGTAAATCACCCTCCGCCACTTGGGACGGAACCCCCTTTTGGGACGATGCGGCAATTTCTGCCGGGTTCGGTTTTCCCTTCCCAGCACCCGCCTCTGTTGCCGCATTCGCTCGAGCCGCCTCCGGGACCGCCGCGCCTATTACCGCCTGGATTGATGCATCGGCTTCAACGGGCAGCTCGAATCCGGGGCTCGTCTGCGCTTTCGATGTCCCCACCTGTTCGGTTGCCGGCATCGCCGCCGCGGCCACTTCGAGTTCCGCCTTGGATCCCGTTGCGGGCTGTCTACCTTCCGCTGGCGCCGCCGTTTTCTGCGAGATCGATGTCACCCCGCGGTTCGGTGCATTCGCCTCCGGCGCCATTCGGCCCGTCTGCGCAATGCCTTCCCGTCCTCCACTCGAGCCTGGGGCCGCCGGCAAAGGGGTTGGATGCGCCGCCACCTGGAATGGCATTGCCGCCACCGCACTCGGCAAGGCATCACCCTTCACTGGCACCGCGGCGACGCCTGCGGCCGCCTTGGCAGCCCCGGGCGTCGATTTCCCCGGCACCAAGGATCCCGTCGTCGCAATCTTGATTCTTTCCGCAACCGCCGCCACCGCCACGGGCGTCCCCTCGCTCAAACTCTGCATCTCCGCCTCGCCGCGTTGCGCTCTTGTCGCCAACGGCTCTGAAGTCGCCATCGGTTTCGGTGCAGCCTCTGTCGCCACTGGCACCGCCGCATTAACCTGCGCTTGTGCACCCGCCGCCCGCTGGCTCTGTTTCCCCGAGCCAACCATGGCATTGCCAGCCGCCGTGCTCGTCCTTTGCGTCTCCGTGTCTCTGCGTTGACTTACAATCCCCGGTGGTGCCGGTGGCGTCATCGGCGTAGGCGTCAATGCCGCCACTGCTGGATTCGTCGCCCCAATCACTGCTGCAGGCCCCTGCGTTGCTGGGTTCGTCAGCGCTGCCGCCGTGTGCCGCTGCACCGGGGGCAGGATTAGTCCCTGCTGGTTCTGTTTCCCTGCGCTTGCCGCCGCCACGCTTATTCTCGGCGTCACTCTATCCCCGCGCTGCGCTTCCGCTGACGTCTCCGTCGGTGCCGCGGCTTGCTCAGCCACCGCCGCGAGCGCGGCCCCTGGTAAAATCGTACTCTGCCTTGGTGCCACGATCCCCTCCGGTTTCGTCACCGCCGTCGCTGTCACCGCCGTCGCGGTTCTCACCACCACGGCCCCCGCGACCTTCACTCCCGTTGGCGGCGGCGTTGTTCCCGTTGCACCCTTGGGTTGAGCATTCGTCGTCGTGGCTGGCATGTCCGCTTTTGCACTCACCAAAACCGGTCTCGGCAATGTCGCCATCGCCTCCGGCTGCGCATCGCTCTCCGTTCCCTCCACTGTCCCTCCAGTCTCTGTTTCCTCCACCTTCCGGGCCGCCTGCCTTGGCGCCATCGCCGGCGTCGCTGCCTGCGTCTCCGCTGCCTCATCCCCCACCACATTTCCTTCCTTCCCGGCACTCGTCTGCCGCTGACCATATCCGGATTCGCTCCCGCTCGCCTGCTTGCGAACTGTCCCTGCCTGATTTGCGTTCAGGTAATCTTCAAAAGCATCCCCCGGCGCACTCGCCGGCAGCGTCTCCTCCGTGGGGCGCGCCGCGGATTCCGCCCCGCCGGTAGGGGATGCGGCCTGCGGCGCAATCATCAGTCTCATATTTGCGGTTTTGGATCGTTCTTCATCAGGCTCAATTTGTCGGAGATGCTCGCAGCCCGTTTCGTCATCGTTTCATCCTGGGACATCTCCTCCAGGATCGCTCCCACCTTGTCCGGCTTCATCTGCGAGAGCACCTTCACGCACATGATCTCGTCCAGGTCGCGGAAGATCGCCACGACCGCCGTAGGACTCATCGATGCGTACGTTTGCGCCAGCGTTTTCACATTCTTCTTCTCGGAGTCCTGGATCTGCACCACCTCCGTGGAGATTTCATCTTGCATCGCCACCACGTCCGTCCGCGTCTTTTCCAGCTCCTCCTTCTCCGCATTGAGGTGCGCCGCCACCTTGTCCAGTTCTGTCTGCCTCGTCTCCATCTTTACCTGTTCATCCTTCAACTCGGCGATCAGCGCATCCACCTCCTCGGCGTGGAAGCTCCAGAACCGCGGCGTCTTCGCTGCTGCGGTCGCCGCAGTGTCGCCGTGCAATATCGAATCCTTCTCGCAATATATCAGTCCCCCGGTCAGCCCGAGATTCATCAATGCCGCCAATACCGCAAGGACCCATCCGGAAGTCAGCAGTTTCATCGATTGGCCTCACTTCCCGCCGGACTTCGCTTCGCGCTATGCCGCGCGTTGACCAGGTCGTCGATCATCTCCCGTTCTTCCTTCTCCGCCGTCTGGTCGTATTCCTGGCGCTCCTTCTCCTGCAACTTCGTCATTGCCTCGCGGTCGCTTTGCGCCGCCAGCAGCAACACCCGTTTTTCCTCCAGGTCCTTCACCGCCAGGTCCGCCTTTTGCGTCAGCCGCGTGCAATGTTCCTGCTGATATTTCAGTGCTTTCCACAGTATCTCCCGCTCCGCCGGCCGGAAGGATGACTTCTGCATGTTTGCCAGCTGTTCCCCCAGTGCCTTGCATTCCACCTCCGCCTCCGCCAGTTCCGCCAGTACCGCCTCGAGCTTCCTCCCGGACGCCGCGTGACTTTGCTGTGCCTCGTTCTCCGCGCGTTCACGAAGTTGCAGCACACTCTCAAGTTTGAATTTGAATGCCTTCATTTCAGTATTTCTGTTAGTCGTTCATGGCTGGCCCGCCGGGTAAATTTTTCGCCAACATCCTGCCGCAGGAAGTTGCGAATCGGCTCATGCTTGTCGATCGCACGGTCGATTCCGGCGTTCGTCTTCCTCACGTACGCTCCGATGTTGATAAGGTCCTCATTTTTTCGGTACACCGCCAGCAGGTCGCGCGCCTTCCCCGCCAGCTCGCGCTCCGCCGGCGTACTGATATCCAGGCTCACACGGCTGATGCTTTCCAGCACGTCCACCGCGGGGAAATGGTTCGCCGTCGCAAGGCGCCGCGTCAGCACGATGTGCCCGTCCAGGATTCCTCGCACCGCGTCCGCTATCGGCTCGTTCATGTCGTCCCCCTCCACCAGCACGGTGTAGAATGCCGTGATCGATCCTTTCTCCCCGTTTCCCGTCCGTTCCAGCATCTTTGGCAATAGTGAAAAGACTGAAGGTGTATAGCCGCGGCTGCTCGGTGGTTCTCCGATCGCCAGCCCTATCTCACGTTGCGCCATTGCAAGCCGCGTTACGGAGTCCAGCAGGAAGAGCACACGCCGGCCCTGGTCGCGAAAATATTCGGCGATCGTCGTTGCAAGCAGCGCCGCTCGCAACCTCACCAGCGCCGGCTGATCCGATGTCGCCACAACCACAACGGACCGGGCCATTCCCTCGGGCCCCAGGTCCTTTTCGATGAATTCGCGTAACTCCCTCCCACGTTCCCCCACCAGCGCGATCACGTTGATGTCCGCGTCCGCGCCCCGTGCCATCATCCCCAGCAATGTCGATTTTCCAACGCCGCTTCCCGCGAAAATTCCCACCCGTTGCCCCCGTCCAATCGGCGTAAACACATCCAGCACCTTGATCCCCGTCTCGAATGGCTCCTGGATCCGCATCCGGCGCAACGGATTCGGCGGCGAATTCCTCAAGGTTTTCGCATACTCCGCTCCCAGCGCACCCAGCCCGTCGATCGGCTGCCCAAGCCCGTCGATCACCCGCCCGATCAGCCGCGGACCCACAGGCGCTGAGGACGCATATGACGAGGCTACCACGTCGCATCCCGCCGATACGTCGTGCAATTCCCCTAGCGGCATCAGCAACACCCGGTGATCGCGAAACCCGACCACTTCCGCAAAAATCCCATGCTCCGCTCCACGCGCCCCGATCTTGCACACTTCCCCGATGCTGACGCTCGGTCCGTCGGCTTCGATTACCAGCCCCGTCACCTGCGCCACGCGGCCCACGCGGTCAATGTGATGCGTCTCCCGCAGCCGGGATCGGAATTGCTCTACAAAAGGTTCGAAGGCTGTGGCGGCGGCTGTCATTGCATCAGGCGATCCACGCTCCTCAGTTTCGTTTCAAGCCGCCCGTCGAGCGCGCCGAACTTGCTCGTCACAATGCAATCGCCCGGGCGCAATGCCGGATCCACGCGGAACGAAATCTTTGGGTACCGTTCGCGCAATCCGGCCTGGTAGGTCTCCATCATTTTCAAGTCTCCCGCGGACAGGCAAACCTCCACTTCCTCCGGGCCGGGGGCGATTCCTTGCAGCACTTCATTTACGATCTGCGCCACCGCTTCCTTCGTCGGTGTCATCCCGCCCAGCATCCGCCGCACGATCTCCATCGTCAGTTCGGGCATCATGTCCCGGAGTTGTTTCGTCAGGGTATCGTGATGGTCGGCAAGCGCTTGCAATGTCTTCTGCTGGAGGTGCATCACCTCTTCCCGTTGCTCCACGATCTGCGTCTCCACCATCGCGGATGCGTCCTCGAAGCCGCGCTTGTATGATTCGCTCCGCGCCGTCTCGATCTCCTGTTCGCTAAAGCTCGGCCCTGGCGGCGGCATCGGCTCGCTTGACAGCGCAACGGACACCAGCACATGCGGCAGACGAATGATCTTAACCGAATGCACGGTCGTCGCCTCCTGAATCGAGTGAAATTTCTTCCGCTTCCTCGAGCTTGCGCACGACCTGGATGATCTTGTCTTGCGCCGCTTCCACGTCCTTCGCCTTCAGCGGGCCCAGCATTGCAATATCGTCCTTCAGGCCTTCCGCCGCGCGCTTCGAGACGGATGCCAGTACCGCATTCACGAGCCCTTCCTTCGCGCTCTTCAATGCAATCGCGAGGTCCGCCATGTCCACTTCCCGCAGTACCCGCTGCAGATCCACCGGCGCAAGGCGCACCATGTCGTCGAAGCTGAAAACTTTCTTCCGGATCGCCGCTCCCAGCGGCGCATTCCGCTCCTCGATCCGTGTCAGCAGGTTATTGCGCGTGTCCTTGTCCAGGTAGTTCAGCACATCCGCCGCAGATTTCACCCCGCCACTCTTTTGCAGTCCTTGCTGCGCGCTCTTCTTGTCCATGTGACGACTCAGGTTTTTCGCGATCTTGTTCACGATATCCCTCGACGTCTCCTCCATCCCTCCCAATCGTTCCATCACCTCCTCGCGCATCTCCGGTGCCAGCAAAAGGATGATTTCCGCCGCCTTGGCGATGTCAAGATACGACAGGATGAACGCGATCGTTTGCGGCTGCTCGGCCTTCATCAGGTTCAGGATCTGGCGCGCATCCATCTGCCGGATGTCTTCGCCCCCTTCCACCGTCCGCGTCGCCGGCGCCACACGGTTCAGGATCATCGATGCCGCGTAGTCTCCCTTCGCTTTCTCAAGCGCAACCTGCGCATATTCCGCGCCCCCAAGTACTGCTCCCACACCTTCCGCCACCACCCCGGAAAATTCGTCCAGCAGGTTTTGCCGCACCCCACCGTCGATGATATGCAACTCCGCCATCTCGCGGCAGATCAATTCCAGCTGCGTATTATCGAATTGCCGCATCACTTCCGCTGCCGCCTCAGGTCCGATGACGATGAGGAAGGCCGCGATTTTCTGCGACTTGGTGAACTTGGCGTAATCCATTACTTCGATCAGTTCTTGGACGCTGCATTCGGGCTCGCCATCCATCCCCGCAAGGCTGCCCCCACGTTGGCCGGCTTCTGGCGGATCAAGTCATTCAGGATCTCCGCGGAGATCACAGGCCCCGGCGCCGCCTGCGGCGGTTCGGGCCTCAGCAATTCGATCGGGATCGCATCAGGCTTTGAGCGCTTCAGCATTCCGAAGAATACCGCCAGCACACCGAACGCGATCAGGCAGGAAAATACGCTCCGCAGCACGTCGGAGTTCGCATAAAGCATATCCGTCACGTTCGGTTTCGTTACCGGCGTCCCTTGGAATGCGACTTCCTCCAGCGTCACCGTCCGGTTTGCTTCCTGGCCGCTGTCATTCTTCACACCGAGCGCGTTCACCACCATCTTCCGCAGCGCTTCCAGCTCTTCCGGCTTCCGCGGTTGCGATCCTGCCGCGACGAATACCGCCGCCGAGAGTCCCGTCACGGTCCCGGGTGGCTCCGCCGCGTTCACGGTCGTCTTGTTGATCTCGTAATCGTCCGTGTGACTCTTGCGCGATTGCTCGCTGTTCTTTCCGTTCGATTTGTTCAGCGCGCTCGTCCCGCTGCTGCTGCCGGGGATATTCGAGGAAACTCCCACCCCGGGCGCGGCGCCGCTGCCGTCCCCACTCCCTTCGCCATTTCCCTCGCTCGTGCTTGTTGTGTCTTCGGTAATCGTCTCCGTCCTCAGCACCTGCCCATCCGGATCGAAAGTCTCCTGGGTCTTCGTCGTGCTGTCGCTCTGGATGTCCGCGGACACCCGCACCACTGCGTTCCCCGGCCCCAGCACTTTGTCCAGCATGCTCTCAACCTTCGTCGATAGATACTCCTCGATGTTCTTCCGCAGCTTCATTTGCCCGGATGCCTCGCTGAACGCCCCGTCGTCCTTCATGCTTTCTGTCAGCACATTTCCGCTGCTGTCAATTACTGCAACGTCGTCCACCTGCAACCCCTCCACCGAGTTCGCCACCAAAAACCGGATCGAATTGACCGCTTCCTGGCTCAACGCTCCAGCCCCGGCGTCCACAAACACCGACGCCGTCGGCTTCGACTTCGTATCGGTAAAGAGCAGCCGGTTTTCCGGTAGCACGATCATCACTCGCGCGGACCGTACCCCGTGCAATTGCGAGATCGTTCGCGCCAGTTCCCCTTGCAGCGCCCGCGTGTAATTGGTCCGCTGGACGAAGTCACTGATCCCGAAATTCGTCCGGTCAAAAATCTCGAAGCCCACTCCGTCCCCGGAAGGCACTCCTTTTGTCGCCAGGTCCATCCGAACCTTTGCCACCTGGTCGGACGGCACATAGATGGATGCCCCGCCGGCGCCGAGCTGGTAGGTGATATTCTGCTCCGTCAGCAGCGCGGTAATCTCGGAGACATCCTTGTCGCTCAGCCGGCCATACAGCAGTTGCAACTCCGGCCGGTGCGACCAGTACACGAGCGCCACCATCCCCCCGATCACCACCGCCGCGGCAATGCTGATGGTGATGCGTTGATTTAATCCGAGCTGTTTCCAGATCGCGAGTAACTGCTGGGCGAGATTTTTCATGGGTTTTCAATGGAAGGACGTCATACCTGCATCCGCATCAATTCCTGGTAGGAATCCACAAGCTTGTTGCGCACTTCCACCATCAGGGAGAAGGCCACGCTCGATTCCTGCACCGCGATCATTGCCTGATGCACATTTCCGGTTTCACCGGTCATTAATTTCTGCTTGGCCACGTCGGCCGCCGTCATGGTCGAGTTGACCTCCTGCACCGCGTTCGCAAGCACGTTCGAGAACGATCCGGCATCCGAGGCTCCGGCCGCGGCCGTGCCCGCCGCCGGCGATGCCGCCGTCGCCGCTCCAACTCCTTGCGTAATGGTGTCCGCGTCCAGCGCCGCCGCGTTCTTCGCCGCGGTCAGCCTTTCCGGGTTCTGAATCAACGAGCTGATATCTACTGAGCCAATGGGAAGCATAATTAATGTCCGATCGTGAGGGCCTTCGATGCCATTTGCCGCGCGTTCCGGATCACCGCCAGGTTCGCTTCATACGCCCGTGAGGAGGTCATCAAATCGACCATTTCCGTCGAGATATTCACGTTCGGCATCTGCACCATTCCGTCCTTGTTCGCATCCGGGTTGCTCGGGTCGAAAACCATCTCGCCCGGTGTGTTGTCCGTCGCCACCTGCGATACCTGTACCGTGTTCTCGCCGGTGCCCGCCGGGTCCAGCATCGACTCAAAGGAGACTTCTTTCCGCTTGTACGGCTGCCCGTCCGCCCCGTGCGTCGTGTACGCATTGGCGATGTTCTCCGCCACCACGTCCATGCGGATATTCTCCGCGTTGAGCGCACTGGCTGTGGCGTTGACGCCTGCTATGAGATTCATCATGGTCTAAAAATTCTTTCGGGATCAGGTTTTGCCGGTGATCGCCATTTGCAGTTGCTTCAGCGAGCTGCTCACAAATTCCGTCAGCGTGTCGTACTGGAGCGAGTTCGAGCTCATCGCCATCAGTTCCTTGTCGAGCTGCACATTGTTCCCATCCTGGCGCTCCGCTCCGCCGTTGGGATCCTGCTCGATCGTCGCCTGGGGCAGGCTTCCCGTACCCCCGGCCTGCAAGTGCGCGGCGAATGCCTCCGAGAAACTCGGGGCAATATCGACTCGTTTGTATCCAGGCGTCTCCACGTTTGCGATGTTCGACGCCAGCGCCTCGTGACGCAGCGCCGTGGCGTCCAGGAGCGCCTTGGATGCAGCGTAATCGGGGTTCGAAAAAAGGCTCTCGATCATCGGGTTATCCTTGCCTAGCAACGCCTGTGCCATACTGCGCAAAGCCACGTAATCAGGGGCTTACCCCACCTTAAATACCGTAATTACCCGTATTTTCACCGCCCGGGCTCCTCTCATCCACGAGGCAACCCGGCAATACTTGCCGTGCCACTCTCTCCCGGCAATATTTTCGATTGGTCAGAAATGCGGGGACGCCGACGGTTGCCATTTCTAACGAGCGCAGCGAGCAAACCGCAACTCCGCCCCCTTAGTCTCCGCGTTGAATCCCCGCCTCTCGCCTCTCTTTAGACAGCCGCCAGATTCATCTGCACCGGCATGTGGTTGCTTGCTATCTGCCCGCTCACATGCGCCACGCTGCCATACGCCCCGGCTGCGCTGCTCCGCATCGCCGCGTTCAGTTGCTGCAACTGCTGCTGCACCTCCGGACTCACCATGATCCGCCGCATCGCTCCGTTGGCTTGCGACGCAAAAACATCCCCGCTCGAGTTAAACTCGAGATTCACGCTCCCATAAGGGCTTGTCCGCGCCATCGACTGTACACCGGGCGCCTGCAGCAGCTCCTTGGCTGTCGTCTGGACCTCCCCCGGGATCGCCGCCTGGCTTTGCTGCATCGCATTTGCCGCAAGTTGCGTCGCCGCCGTTTTGAGCGATTGCTGGAAGTCGGCACTATTTACCGCTTTCGCCGCCGCTACGTTCTGGGAGTGCGCCTTCCACGCATCGATTACGTCGCTGGCGATGGAGATGGCGCCGGGAATAATAAGCGGAATCATTGTTGTCGCCGTGCATAGCAACCGGAATGCCATTTTCGGCAATCCACAATAATTTCTATAATTATCGTAATTACCAGCCTACTGCCGCCCTAGCTTCGGATCCAACCCTCCACGCCCCTGTATCGGTCCGAATCGATCCCCCAGCGGCGGCCGGAACACGGGACCAAACCCTGGCCCAAACGCCGGCACATACGTTGGCCCGTATGCCGGTCCAAACCCCGGCCCAAAGGTCGGCATGTATCGCTCCGGCACCGGATAGTACTCCCGCCTCGGGGCCAAAAACGGCGGCGCACCGGGAGCCCTTAGCGCCCCTTCCGGACCCAGGACCCGCACCTTCTCCCTTGGCGGCGACGCAAACGCCGCGCGCACCGGCAATGGATAACCAGGCGGATATCCCGCCTCCGTCACAGGCCTCACCACCCGCGCCGGCGCTCCTTCGCCCTCATCCTCCACATGAAGCACAAACACCACCTGCCCCTTCGCATAGAGCGGCCCGCGGATAAACAGCGGGCTGTCCGGGCTCAGGTGCGTCTCGAACACCGCAATCATCCGCCGCCCCTGGAACAGCGCAATTCTTGCCGGCGAGTGCGGCCCCGGCTCCGCATGCGACTTCACGCTGAAGGAGAAATCCTTGCTTGGCGCCAGCCACCGCTCGTTCGGGTCGTCAATCTTGTCCGAATACTGCCCCACCAGCTCGAACTGGTTGTACCCGAATATGTTATGCAACTTCCCCGCATACTTTCGCAGCTCCGGCGCCTGCGTCGGGTGCGGATTGTTCGTCGCCAGCACCACCCCGCTCCAGATCCGCGGGGGCGGGTTCGGCTCGGGCGAAGCGGCCGCGAGGGCGCACCGGCCACAGGCAAACCACACCAAACATATGGCCAGGAGGGAGAGGAGGGACATGCCGCCTACTTGAGCTTGTGGTTCGGCGGTATGTAATCGAGCCCATCCAGCCAGACGACATTCACATTGTCCGCATTCGAGTGAAAAGAGGTCGCCGTGATATGCGGATCGTCCGACCGCGCATTGAGGATATTCGAGACGTAATTCGCGTTCTGTTTCATCTCCCGCCGGGTATTCGGCACCGCCGCACAGTAGAGCAACGCCGAGAGCAAAAGAAGGCAAACTCCCGAAAATGCCATTCTTGGCAAACTCCAGAACGACGGCCTCCGCACCGGAGGCGGCTGAATTTGCCGCATGATCTCGCCATTGAAAAAGTCCTCATTCCTCAGCGGCGGCGCCACCATGTTTTCCCGCAGGAGTTTGCCGATTTCAAGCGCTTCTACTCTATCCTGGACCGCCTCGGGCCGCGCCTCCAGCTCCCGCTCAAACGCCGCCAGCTCCTTTCCCTCCAGTTTTCCGTCGACCCATGCGGTAAAGCGTTCTTCAAAGGTTTTCATACACATCCTTCAGCATGGATTGCATCTTCTTGCGGGCGTAAAAAAGTCGCGACATCACCGTCCCGATCGAGCACTCCAGCGCATCCGCGATCTCCTGATACTCAAGCCCGTCGATCTCGCGCATCAGGATCACAGCCCGGTGCTCCGGGCTCAGCCGCCCCACCGCCGCATCGATCCGCGCCCGGATCTCATCCCCCGCCACCTTCTCGTGCGGGAGCGCCACCGGCTTGGGCGCCGTCATCGCATGCGGGTCAATGTTGGCCAGTCCCACCGTATCGTCGAATTCCGTCTCCCCAATCACCTGCTTCCGCCGGAGCGAATCGATGGCCACATTCATCATGATCCGGTAGAGCCAGGTATAAAACGACGATTGCCCCCGGAAGCGCCCGATGGACTTCCATGCCTTCAGGAAGCCGTCCTGGGCAAGGTCCCAGGCGTCCTGCTCGTTATGGACCATGTTATAAATCATCGCGTAAGCTTTGCCACGGTAGCGGGTCACGAGCTCATTGAACGCGGCGGTATCTCCACGCTGGCAGCGGGTTACGAGGTCACCATCGTCTGGGAGTGAAGGCTCTATAAACGGGGTTCGCTCGGCTCGCGCGGTGGCCGCGTTCAACGGCGTGCCTTCTAACGGCATGTAGTTGGACGAGGGGGCGCGGGCTTCATTCGAAAAAATTTTACAACTCGCTATTTCGGGCCCTCCCACGGTGCCTCAGGAATTTCCGTACCGCCGCCGCCATTCGTTCCGGTACTCGCCCATGAGGGCAATAATCCCGTCCCGAATCTGGAAAAGCCGGTTGTTTAGGATCGCGAACCGGTCCTTCGTCAGCGTCACCTCGCTCCGGAGCTGCACCGCCGCCTCCATCGCGTTCGTAATCGCCTTCAGCGCCCGCTTCAGGTACGCGATCGTCATCCCGATCTCGTCGATATCGTCGTCGCTCAGCGCTGCCGCAAGTTTCGCGCTCGCGATTGCCGATTGCGTCGCCAGCTTCACCGCCGAGGGATGGTTCTGCAGGTCGCCCAGGTCGTCGAAAAGCTGGTCAATCCATACCGTCAGCCCGAAGGACGCCTGGTAAAGCGGGTGCATCTCAAAGTCTCCCAATCCCGCGTCCTCCCCATCGGACTCTGCCGCTTCCTCGGCATCCAGCCCCAGTTCGTTCGCCAGTTGCGCGTCCGCTTCCTCCAGCCAGTCCTCTTCCGCGCCGTCCAAGAGGTGGTTCCACCCCATCTCGCGGGCAATGATCTGGTCGCGGTCCGGGTGGTCCATGTACTTCTCAAGAAGCTCCATGTAGTGCTCAGTCTTGCGATCCTGCTGCTGAAGGAATCGCTCCCACTGATACTCATCCCATACACGTTCGGGTTGTTCTTCGGGATTGCCCATAAACAGCGGAGAGTTAACCCGCCTCTTGAATTTGTGCAAAAGGTTTATCGGAAGCAAGTTCACGTTCGGTCCTAAGGCGGAGCTGCCCGCACGCGGCGTCGATATCGTGTCCCTTCTCCGTCCGGATCGTCGCCGCCACATCCTGGCGCTTGAGCAACGCCAGGAATGCATTCTGCCTTTCCCGGCTCGGACGCGACCACGGCAGCCCCTCGACCGTGTTGTACGGGATCAGGTTGACCTTCGCCCGCAATGCCCGGGCATGCTGCGCCAGCGCACGCGCCTGCTCTGCCGTGTCGTTCAGGTG
>Ga0302140_10008620_pt1 | contig 12671 bp, 9 predicted proteins | sample I_Bog_E1_1_FD_202095 | JGI IMG/M metagenome (GOLD analysis project Ga0302140, IMG submission 202095) | Peat permafrost microbial communities from Stordalen Mire near Abisko, Sweden - I_Bog_E1_1 | ecosystem: Environmental > Terrestrial > Soil > Wetlands > Peat | place: Sweden: Abisko, Stordalen...
CAAAGATGTCTATTTTCCAATATAATATAATGTCGCTATAAAATTGATAGAAATTAAGGCCGAATCCATTTATACCAATAGATATTGAAGTTCTGAAGAAACTCTCAGCGAAAAGTCTCAATATTTTATCAGAAAATAACCAGAATTTCAAGCTGAAACAGCTTTCGAGAGCCACTTTATCGATAAATTCTCTTCAAAACCTTCAATTAATCAATGTTTCTTCTTTTTTTTAATAATAATTCATAAAATCGCTATTTTTTCTCAAGGACACCAATAAAATTTTGAAAACCTATGATTTATTGGCTATAAAAACCAAAGATGAGAAGGTGTTTCATGCTCTTTGTATCGAATATGATGTATCCTAAATAATCTATATTCCTTCTCTTAAAATCCTATAAAATCTTAGGATTTCGACATTTTGACCTTTGATATAACAGAGAAAATTCCCTTTATTCTCAAAAGAAACCAATTGGCAGAATTAATAAAAAAAGGAATAATGTTAGAAATCCTATATTCAGATAGCATATCTGGTAATTTATTTAAAGAAAAAGCCTTTAACATATTGAAATATTCAAAATTTAAGATTCCAAGGTTCGTCGAATGGTCTTTTCTAATGCTATGAATCTCATTCAATCCAGCAAAGGCAAAAACCTCATTTTTTCAAGCGGATCTAATGAAATCTTGACTCATCGAAGTCCTTATGATATTGTCGCTATGTATTGAAATTCCTTATTAAAAAATGCGAGATTTTTGTTATTTAAATAAAATAAAGGGCTTTTTCTATGGGACTTTCAAGAGATTTGGCTTTTAAATCAATAGGGAATAATTCCGAAACTTGTGTTCACAGAAGCAGTAATTTCAATATTTTTTTAAAAAATTCTTTAATCGCTTGAAAAAAAGTCTATAGAAAAAGCTTCAAAGGGACAATTGCCTTTGCTGATTCGAAAGATGTTAAAATATTCAATAAAAAGGAAGAAATACTTATGAAAAAGCTTAAAAATACAGAAAACCTATTGATTTCTCAAGAAAAGCCTGCAGAAGAAAGCAAGATAAATCTCGAGAAATCTACAATGGAAATCGAGGAAGAAAAACCGAGACTTTTAGCTTTTAAAATGGATATTTAAAAATAAGAAAAATTCTAAAAAATAAGATTTTTTTTTTATTAAAAATGAAATTTCTTTTTATTTCGCATATTTCCCTTCTTTTTCTTAATCCTTATAATGTAGATCTGTCCTTTCCTTCCAGAACAAAATCGTTGTTTTCTTATCATTTCCAAGATCAGCCTCATCCTCATCCGATTCACTTTCACTATCAGATTCTGACTTCCTGTCTTTTTTCTCCTGATGAATTCCGAAATATTGAGTATATTTCCCTTCATTTTGATTTCCTTTCTGTTCTTCTTCCTCTTCTTCTTCTTCTTCCTCCTCAACATTTCCCTTATTTTCTTCATTATTATTCTTTTTTTCCTCGAGCTTTTTCTTATCAACTAGCTGTTTTCTATAATACTTCATATATTCCTTTAACATCTCAATGATATCAGAACTTTTTTTGTCATTGGCCTGAGGGTCTTTCTTATTTTTTTTATCTTGGAGTCTGATCAGAAATTTCACAAGGTCGATTTTGCAAATATTGGCTCCTTCTTGATCAAATTTCTTCAAATCTTCCTCATTACAGAATTCCCGAGAGAAACTACTAATAAAAACTTCGCTTAGTTCTTCTGTCAAACTGAAGAATTCTAATCTTATTTGGAAATCCAGCTTTCCTTTGCTTTCCACTTCAGGTCGATATTCGCTATAAATTCCAATCGTCGGTTCTCCAATGGAATAACAAGTCTTTTTCCTAATAATGAAATTTTCACTATTGTTGATCTTTTTCTTCTCGATATGAACATCATTTTTCTTAAAGAATTTCAATTCACTTCCTGGACTTTGATAAATGCTAATTTGTAGCAATTTGCTCGTAAATATATTGGTATAAATCTCGGCTAAATGATCTTCTAATTCAGTATCTTGACAGAAAACATATTTTTTTATTCCCAGCTTTTCTTCCTTGACAGGGATTTGAAATAGATTGCCATTCATTCGTTTCAAAAGACTGTTTTTGAAGACTTTGGTCAAAGAAACTTCATCATCAAAAGTCGTAAAATGAAAAGGGAAATAATATTTCAAAGCTATTTCATTCATCGCCTCATAATGTTTCACTGATTCTTGATAGACTTTCTGATCAATGATTTTCTCACCTTTTTTGTCTAAAACATCGAGATTTCCAATGCCAGTGTTGCTTTTCCCATCAGTGAATACAAAAAATGAGCTGTTATAAAAATCAAGATCTCTCACGAAAGTCTCTATAACACCAAGTCCAGCAGCTATCGCAGGTCCTAAAGCTGTGGAATAATCTGGATCTATCGATTTCAATGTATTCACGATTTTCTTCTTTGAAACTGCATCAAATCTTGAAGAACAGAGCTTCTCAACACAAAGTCTTCCTCTTTTCAGACATTCTTCAAATTTATTGAGATCATGTCCAGAAATAGTTTCCGGAGGACTTCGACAATCCCCTAATAATTTCACCTCATTGTTGAATAATATCAGGAAAACTCGAATATCAAACTGTTGACTGTTCATCAAAAGATTGTCTAAGAACGAATCCAATGCTTCAATTACTAGGTTTTTTCTGGAAACCAAATGATTCGTCTCCAATTCTTCATAAGTCCTTCCATTGTTCAAGAGATTCACCATATTCTCCATTTGACTCGAACGAAAGTAATTACAGTTCATTGACCCACTATAATCCAGACATATCACAAATAAGAGTTTTTTCTCCCATGAATTCTCGATTTTCTTCTGCGGAAAATAGACATTTATCGGGAAATTTGGACTTTCAATGTTCAGCTTATTTTCTGATGAACAGAAGGGACATTGCCATTCAAGATTAGACTCGGATTTGAGATAAGATGGACTGAAAAGGGCTTTACAATTAACACATTGGTTAGATATTTGATTGGGTAAAATTTCATTGAAATTGTTGGATTTTTTCAGATCTATTAGTTGATAATAATCATTTTTCACACTGAAGGCGTTGATATATTTGAGATCAGGAGAATTACATAAAGAACTTTTGAGAAAAAAAGGAAGAGGATGTGAATGCAATGACATTTGATTTTTTTTTTTTTAGAAATTATGAAATTTTTATAATTTTCCTTTAAATAGGATAAAAATATTTCTATATCATTTTAAATTTAGATAATTTTAGGATTTTAGACGGAATGAGATCAAGAGATTTAGGAAATTTTTCTTCATTTTTTTTTATTGTTTAGAAAAAAAAAAATTAGGAAAATTTTTGATTTTATTAGAGTTTCTTAGGATGGATTAATTTATTTTAATAAAAAAAAAAAATTAGGATTTTGATTTTTAGCAATAAAAAGAAATAACATTTTCAATTTGGAAAAAAAAAAATTGACCTTTTTTTTTTTTAAAAAATTAAATTTTCTTAAAAATTTATGAATAGAATAGAATCGATACATTTTTCAAACAATTCAAAATAAAAATTACATTTAAAAAATATCCCAACTTCTTTGTTTAATTCTTATAAATTGAATGTTCTCGATTGTTTATTCTCCTGATGGAAATTTCCCTCGGTTTTCTTATTACCTTTTATTTCCTTTGCATCATCCAATTCCTCTTCTTCTTCATCTTCTTCTTCTTCTTCTTCTTCGTAGCTTTTCTTATGATTTTTCTCCTGAAATAAAAGGTTTTGACTCTGGTCTTTTATTCCAATACTGATGACCTTGAATTCCATATCCTCTTCATCTGTATTTGTTGTGTTTTCCTTATGGAGGAAGTTTTCGCTGGTGTCTTTATCTCGATCGTTTTTCTGATTCTTTAATTTCTTTTCTTCTTCTTCTTCTTCTTCGTCAGTTTTTTCTTCAATTTTTTTCTCATGAATTTCGTTGCTGTTTTTCTCAAACTTTCCTTCATTTGTCATTGTAAGTGTTCGAGATTCTTTCTTCTCCTCATGGAAATTCAATGAGGTTTTTTTATCATCAGCCAAATCCTCATCCGAATCATCAGAAGGATCCTCTTCATTGGGTTTTTTCTCCAGATGGGAAAAACCATGAGAAGTTTCTTTTTCCTTGTCAATAGCAGTCTTTTCCTCCTCCTCCTCTTCTTTTTCTCTTATGATATCTTCATTTTCGTTTTCTTCAACAATTTGTCCAGGAATTTCAAGTTTTTTCATATATTTCTTTAATGTTTCAATAATTCCCAAATATTTCTTTTCAAAGGTTGTTGGGTCTTTCTTCATTTTCCCCTGCAATTTTATCAGGAATTTCACGGTTTCCTTCTGACAAATTTCTTTTCCTTTCTTCAAATATTGATTCAAACCGTCCTCAGAACAGAATTCCTGATTGAAACTACTAATGAAAACCTCAGATAGAGATTCATTTAAGCTGAAAAACTCTAATTTTATTTGGAAATCGAATTTCTGCTTTTTTTCAATTTCTTCTTTATATTCGCTATAAACTCCAATGAATGGTTCACCTTCCATATAACAAGGTTTTTTCATAATTAGATTATTTGTATTTTTCTCAATATAAACATAATTTTTCTTGAAAAACTTCATTTCACTACCTGGACTTTGATAAATCGTGAGTTGAACCAATTTTCCTTTGAACAAATTATTAGAAACATGGCTCATGTATTCTTCAAGTCCTAAATCATCATAGAATTTATAAGATTTCATTTTGATGTTTTCTTGTAAAACCTTGATTTGAAAAAGGTTCCCATTCAATCTTTTCATTAGACGATTTTTGAACACTTTGGTCATTGTCACTTGATCTTCAAAGGTCACGAAATGGAATTGAGGATAATAATTTAAAGCCAATTCATTCAGATTTTCATAAAATGATACAGAATCTTTATAGATTTTATCATCAATGATGTTTTTCTCAGTTTTATCCAAAACATCCAAATTTCCTTTCCCGATATTGCTTTTCCCATCAGTGAAGACATAAAAAGAACAATTATGAAAATCTTGATTTCTCACAAAAGTCTCCATAATTCCAAATCCAGCAGCTATTGCTGGTCCTAAAGCAGTTGTATCATCAGGATCTATTGATTTCAATGTATTCAATATCCTTTTCTTTGAAAAGGCGTCAAATCTTGAAGAACATAGATTTTCAGCTGAAAATCTTCCTTTATTCAAACATTCTTCAAGATTCATTAGACTATTTCCTGATAAAACTTCTGGAGATTTACGACAATCACCTAATAATTTCACTTCATTATTGAATAATATCATGAAAACTCTAATATCAAAAGCTTGACTATACATTAAAAGATTATCAAAAAAACCTTCCAAAGCTGAAATTACGAGGTTTTTTCTAGAAATCAAATGATTAGTCTCCAAATCATCAAAAGTCCTTCCATTATTCAATAGATTCTCTAAATTAGCTTTTTGACTCATGGGAAAATAAGTGCAATTCATAGATCCACTATAATCCAGACAAATGATAAATAACAGCTTTTTTTCCCAAGGATTTTCGATTTTTTTCTGGGGAAAATAGACATTTATTGGAAAATTTAGACAATTTTGATTATTATTGAGCTTATTTTCTAATGAACAAAAGGGACATTTCCAATGAAGATTAGACCCGGATTTGAGATATTTTGGAGTGAAAAGGGCTTTACAATTCACGTTTATGCATTGATTAGAAGCTTGATCAGGGGAAATTGTATTGAAAATGTTGCTTTTTTTATGATTGAGAAGAGTCGGATAGTCATTTTGTACACAGAAAGAGTTGAAATATCTGAGATTATCATCTTTTAGCAGAGATTTCTTGAGGAAAAAAGGCAGGGGTGTAGAAAACATGTTTTTATTAAGAAATATTAAAGTTTTCTATAGAAAAGGAGTTTTTAAATATTATATTCTTCATAACAAAGGAAGGTCTCCTTAGGAATCTAACTAATTTCTATAGAAATATAGGAAATTTTCTAAATCTTCTCTAGAAAATTGGATATTTTAAACTCAAGTGGCTTCAAAACTTGAACTTTGAAGAGTTTTGAGGAGTGAAAAATTTAATATTTGCTTTAGGGAAACAGTATCTGAGCACTAGCCATTTTCTTATTTCTAGTCTCTTTCTTTGTTTCCCATATAGTTTTTTTCCAATTTTTGACCAAAAAATTCAAATGAAATCAATAAAAAATCAATAAAATCATTATAAATTTTTGAATAAAAACTCCTTTTATTTAAACTTTAAACTTTTAACGAAAAAACCAATGTTTCTCAAGAAAAATCAATCTATTTTTCTAGCTAAAATCCGTCCTCCTTTGGATTTTGAGCTTAAAACCTCACTGGAAACCTTACAAACTCTCAATAAATCGCAATCTCCCGATGGTTTTCCTGAGAAATCGAAGAAATATCATAAGGCTTTCTCATATTCCTGTTTTTCGAACCCTTCAAATACCAAAATCTGTCTAAATTCCCGATGTTTATCAGGAAATCTCTTAAACCGCTCTTTAAATGCGAAACTAGCAAATGAAAGCGAAAACATCGATTTCGACTTAGTTCTTGAAGAGTTTTTCATTGAATTTTCTAATGAAATTTATGCTTTTTTTTTCATTTTTTCATTAGAAACCAAGAAATTCATCAGAAAATAATATCTGAAATCATTAGGACTTTCCTCAAAGGCAGGAAATCGAGCGTTTTTCTTTATGGAGCCAAACGAACAGGCAAGACTTTCAATATCCGAGGCAATGAAAATGTGAATAATGGGGTTTTGCAGCATGTTTTTAAGGAAATATCAAGGAAATTAATGAAAAAGTCGAAGAAAATATTAGAAACAGCAGAATTATCGATTTATATGGTGTATAATAATGAGATTTATGACTTATTACAGGTTGGAGGGAGATATAAGAGGGATTTGATTGAGGATTTTAAGCGGAAAAGCATTAGAAATAAAGAAGATTTAGTATTAGCGTTACATCAGGCTTTAAACACTAGGAAAATCTTGAGTTGTGAGGCGAAAAACCTCGATTTAAAGAGAAAAGCGCATTTAGTCATAAGAATCGGACTTTCTGAGGAAATGTAAAATAAAAAATCATGTTTTTTCAAGGATTTTTAATAGTTTTTTAAGGAAAAAAGTTCTTGGAATCGAGGCTTTTGACCCTGAAATCAATATAATAGAGCTTGCGGATGCGAATTTCATGAGAAATCGAGAAATAAAGCCTGAGGAGATGGAGTTTCTGCATAGGGATTTCAATGAATTATTCGATTGTATTGTGAATTCATATACGAAGTAACTTTATTAGAAGAAAAATATTATATTTGAAGGTTTCTAAGTATTCAGAAGGGAAATCAGGGGAAATTTAAAGGCGTTTTCGTGGAAAGTCTCAGGAAAAGCCTCAATATTCAGAATAAATTGCTTATGATATGTTGTCTTTCGCCTAGCAAAGAGGATTTCGAAACAAATCGACAATCTTTGAAGGTTTTTTCTAAGAAAATTCAATGGAATTCTCTAAAAACACAGTTTTTGTTAATAGTATATAGGAGATCTCAGAAGTCTGATTCGAGAAATAGGAGAAAAAAACCATAATTTAAAGAAAAAAAAGCCGGAAATCGAAAATATCGGGGAAATTACTTCAAGTCGGGATTCGATATCAACTAATTTCCTAGATTTTAAAGAAAAAACGCCTGATTTCGAAGAAAAAAGACGAAAGCCGCAACTTTCCAATAGCAAATCCCCTTCAAATCTCAATAAATCTGATAAAAAGAAGCCGACTTCTGGTTCAAAATTCGAGTCTTTGAGACGAAGTCAAAGGACTTCTCCTATATATTCCCCTAAACACATGACTTCTTCAAATTTCTTAACTAAACCTGATTCTTCAAACCATTTAAACAACAATTCCTTTAAAAAATTACCTCAAAAGCCTCAAAAGCCCAAAGAAAGACCTTCTAAATATGAAGATTTAGCTTTTAAAGAAGAAATGCCTTCAAAAACCAAAGAAACCTCAAATTCTTTAATGAAATCAAAGAAATTAAGATCGCAAGAAGAAAATTGGAAATCGCAAAAAGGCCAAAAAGATACATTAAAATATCAGGAATTGAAGGACAAAAAAACGCGATTCTTCGATATTCTAGATAAAGAAGAAGAACTTGTGGTTTCTGGATCAATAGAAGATTTGAAAAGAGATGTTTTATTGAAAGAATTCAAGACTTTATATTATAAATCGAGAGAATTGAAGCAACTTCTTAATGAGTTCTTTGAATCAAATAAAGGCCTCAATATAGAGAATCAGGCTTTGAACATTGAGCTTTCTGATAAAAACATGAAATTAGAGGCTTTTCAATTGAAAACTCAAGAGAATCTTGAAAATTTAGAGAAATTCCAGGCTTTAAATAATGAGAAATCAAGGGAAATCGAAGATTTGAAGAGGAATTTGGACGAAAACCTCAATGAAATAGAGATTATTAAAGAGAAATTAAGCTTTTTTCAAGGAGAAACAAAGAAATCCATGGAAAAAGAACGGGTTTTCGAAGAAACTCGCTTTTTCGCTAATAAAAAAGAAGCTCAAATTCGGGTTTTTTCAATATCTCAATAAAAACGTCTTTTTATTAAAGAATTTAAAAGGATCTCATCTCAGAAATCAATGAGAAAAATGGGTTAATTTCACAATTAAAGCAAGAACTTGAAAAAAACGAGGATCTTTCTAATGATTTAAAGGAAAAGCTCTGTAATTTACAGGAAAAAATCGAGGTTTCTGGCCTCGATAATCGTGAAATCAAGCGAATTATGCAGGAAAAAATCAGCCAAACCCACGAATTTCAAGAGAAATTAGCTGATTTAACAGAAAAACTCGTATTTTCTCATAAAAATCAAATATTTATCTAGGAAAAATATTAGAAAGATAAGGATTTTGAATTACAATCGAAAAAGGAAGAATTCGAGTTTTTGACCAAGAAAATTCAGGAGTTTAAAGCCAAAAACAAAGACCTTGAAAACGAGAATTTCTCTATAAAAGCATTGAAAAATAGCTTGGAAAAGGAAATTCAATTGAAATCCGGTTTGGAAAATAGAAACTCACAAATAATCAAGGATTTTTCCTCAGAAACTCGATATTTGTTTGAATTTCCCCTTGATTTCTCTAATAATTGTTAATATTTTAGAGAGAAAAACCTAGAAGAAGCGATTTCGGCTAGAAAATTGCTAGAAAATGATGTTTCCTATAAGGAAAGGACTTTAAATGAGGTTTTTTCTTTCAAAAAAGAATATGTTTTTTATGCTGAAATTCAAAGGAAAAGCTAAAAAACGAGGAATTTAAAGAGAAATTCGAGGGGATTTATAAGAAAACATTGAGATTAGAGAGAGAAAACGAGGAATTGAAGGATTTTCTAGAGAAATTATCTCAGGTTTATTTATATTCGAATTTTCTCAATAAAACTCTTAATTTTCCCTTAGAAAACCTCAGAACAAGAGAAATCCTTAGAAATCTCTAGAAAACTCAATGAAGATCGTGAAAAACAGCTGTTTTTCCTCGAAGAAACTCTAAAAAACAGCGAAAAAGAGCTTTTCTCAGTATAAAATAAAGTCTCTTTTTTCTGCTAAAAATGGACTTCTTCATATTATTAGTTAAAATCCTTTTCTGAAGAAAAAATTAATGAAAACCTGTCTTTACGCCAAAGTCTTGAAAATCAAGAAAAAGCCAATAAAAATCTTGAAAAAGAGGTTCAAAACCTTGAAAATTCGTTGGAAAAACAGAAAAACCAGATTTCTTTATTAAAATTCGAGGCGAAACGCTTAAAAGAGGATTTCTCATCTCGTGAAAAACTCCTGATAAAGGAATATTCCGCTGAAATCGAAGATAAAGAAAACCTAATAACTCGTTTGGCAGAAGAAAAAGACCGCGATTTCTCTCAAAATCGACAAAAAAACCAAAAACTCCAAGTTATCAATGATTTGCAATTATTGATAACTTCGCATAAATCGCGATTAAAGAAATAATCAGAAATCCTAATATTTTTATTATAAAAAGCTTTGGAAATTTAATCGAAATTAATAAAAGCCTAAAATATTTTCCAATTAATCTATTTTTCTATGGAATATCAACAATCCGATCGTGAAAAGGTCGAGCTTTTCATTTCTTGTCGAAGTTTGAAGAATATGGACGTTTTTTCGAAAAGTGACCCTCAAGTGATTCTTTCTTCTAAGATTCCATCAGGCAATTGGTCTGAAATGGCTCGAACTGAAATGATCAAAGACAATTTGAATCCGAATTTCACCAAGACTTTCCAATTAGATTATATATTCGAGACCCAACAACATATAAGATTTGATGTTATCGATATTGATTCTAAAACTACTTTCGATTTCATTGGAAGTGTTTTAACCACAGTAGGACATATAGTCGGAAGTAAGAATCAAATGGCAGTCTTCGATTTATTGGATAAAACTAATAAAAAGACTGGCAAATTAATTATCAGAGCTGAAAAGATAGGCTGTTGTAGAGAAAGCATCATTATTAAGTTGAAAGGAAAAGCCATTGCTGATCTTCATTTCTTCCATAAAACAAGTCCTTTTATTCGATTGTTAAAGATATCAGAAGATGGCTTGAAATTGAAAGTGCATGAAACTGAGCCTTATCATTCGAATTTGAACCCTGTATTTCAGCCTTTTGAGCTGAAATTGCAGAAATTATGCAATGGGGATCATTTAAGACCGATAAGATTGGAATTATGGGATTATTCATCGGATGGATCGCATAAAATCGTGGGTGAATTCGATTTCACGATCCATCAATTGCTTAATGAAAATAAGAGAGAATATCTCTTGAAGGAGCCTTCTAATAAAAAACCCATGGGATCGGTGATTTTCGAGCAAACGACTTTGATTTCCAAGCCGGAATTCATGGATTATTTACGTGGAGGGGTTCAATTGAGTCTAATAACAGCCATAGATTTTACAGGTATTTATTTATTTAAATAAGATCTATTATTTATTGAAATTTTAATAAAAAAGGCTCTAATGGAGTGCCATCAAGACCAGATTCTCTACATGCTATGAGGCCTGGTGGAGAGAAAAACCAATATCAACAGGCTATAGCGGCTGTCGGTGAGATTCTATTGAATTACGATTATGATAAGAAAGTGCCTGTTTATGGTTTCGGGGGAAAGCCGAAATTGCCTCATTTCTTTAGCAATATCGCGTTACATTGTTTCCCTTGTAATGGAAATCCACAAGATCCTGAGGTCTTCGGATTGGAAGGCATAGAAAATGTATATGCGCAATTATTGCCAAATGTGGAATTAGCAGGTCCTACGCTTTTCGCGCCTTTAATTCAAGAAACCATGAAATTGGCTCAAGCTTGTAAGGAAAATGGCTCGAAAGTTTATAATATTCTCTTGATTCTAACAGGTAATTTTTTAATATTTTTCAATATTAACTTGATTTTCATTGGTTTTTTCTTTAAAATAGATGGAGAAATCAATGATATGGATAAATCAGCAGCTGCTATAGTGGATGCTGCCTATTTGCCTTTATCAATCATTATAATAGGCATAGGTAATGCTGATTTCGGGAAAATGGAATATCTCGATGGAGATAATGGTCTTGTGGATAGTGACGGTCGAAAAGCCAAACGTGATCTAGTTCAATTCGTTCCTTTTAACAAATTCAAGGGAAATCCAGCCAAATTAGCTGAAAGCGTCTTAGAAGAACTCCCAATGCAATTATGCGAATATATGCGAATGGTGGGCATCAAACCAGATCCTCCACAAGTTGTTGATATCAATAACATGAAATTCTCGACCCAACAAAGCATCGCTAGTATCCAAAATATCCCAAATCCTCAAAATATGGGTATTTATGGAGCTCCTAATCAAATGCCAATGAATCAAGGTTATGATATGCAAGGGAAACCAAACCCAAGATTTTCTAGCCCAATGAACCAAATGCCTATTGGATTGAATAATAACATCGAAAACCCTATGAATCCACAATCTTATGGAGGAGCTCCTCATTTTGGTAGTTTCGCAGCTATGCCAGGACAAAACCCACAGAATATAAAAGGCCCGAGTCCTGGGATATATGGACAACCTCCTCAAGGATATGGTCAAATGCCTCCACAAGGACCATATAATGTGAATAATAATAATAATAATGCTGGGGGAGAACAAAGATTTGGACAAAATACTATGGCTTTTGGGCAGAATTTCATGACAGGGTTCTTACAACAAGGAAATGGGGGAAATGCTGGTGTCCCGAATAACAATAATAATAATAATCAATACCCTAATAATAATAATCAGAACCCGAATAATATTAATCAGAACCCGAATAATATGAATAATGTCTTATCACCGAGCGGAAGATATAATTATGGGAATTAAATGCTTAGGAAATATGAATTTTTCTGATAATTATTTATTAATTATTTGATTGGATTCAATAAAACGATAGAGGTTCGAACGAATTTAATTTATTTTATTATTGAAAAAATCTCTTTTTTTTTATAAACACAATTAAGGGAGTGAGTGTCACCTTTTCTTTTTTTTTTAAATTGGGGAGCGACCCCAATGAGACGCAAATTAAAAATTTGATAATATCAATGCCCGAATTGATTTTCTTCGAAATAACTCCAAAACTTTTGAATTAAATTTTTCTTATTTTTTTAATATTT
>Ga0302140_10008626_pt1 | contig 12665 bp, 14 predicted proteins | sample I_Bog_E1_1_FD_202095 | JGI IMG/M metagenome (GOLD analysis project Ga0302140, IMG submission 202095) | Peat permafrost microbial communities from Stordalen Mire near Abisko, Sweden - I_Bog_E1_1 | ecosystem: Environmental > Terrestrial > Soil > Wetlands > Peat | place: Sweden: Abisko, Stordalen...
GTTTTTACCGTATCTTTCTTTGGAACCCCCTGCCCGTTACCTTTATTGGCCGGGGAATGGCAGCTTGTTAAAGCCCACACACAAAACAACAAACCATATAGATTTTGCTTCCTTTCCATTTCCTTTGAATTACTTAATTCAAAGTTAGGAAGTATTTCAGCACCAAAAAACTATAAACTGTAGTTTTTATATTTATTTATTATTTCTCCTTGCCGTTTATCCAATTAAGGCAATAGCAAAGCTGTATCCACAATTGCTCAATACGTTCCTGCGAAAGCTTGTCGGCATCTACATGAAAATGATAGCGCAGCAGAGCGGCCTTTTTCAACGTGTCGCTCGATTCAAAGTCTTCTGAATAGCGCGCTAGTTTTTTTTTAACGCATTGCGCGCCACTATAATGGAGTTAAGGCAATATTCCAGCGCGCCCAGGTAATAGGCATCCTCATCATTATTTTGTTGAAACACCCGCACATCCGATGCCTCGCGGATTACAGTGGCTTCGAATAAGGTAGAGCTGGCCTTGGAATAACTCTGGTAGGCAAGGTCCATGCATTGCATTTTGGTAAACGTGGTGGCGGTACGGAAATAAACTATACAGGGCTCTTCACCGCCCGCAGTGCTTAAAATGGCCATCTTCACTTTCCCTTTATACTTTTCTTCCAGCTCTTTTCTTTTGGCTTCGGCTTCGGTATATATCTTTTCGATGTTTGCGTTATCGCTTGCTTTTTTTGTCATGTTTTTATTGAGATTAGATGACGCAAAAATACAGTACGAAATAGTGCTTTATTGAAAAGTCAATGACTTAACCACCTATTCTTAATTGTTTGTGCTGAACTAAATTACGTCCAACTGCATAGCAATACAAAGCGGATGGAATAAAATCAATATTCAATCCTTCAATATTTTCTATCTTCTCTATATCATAAGTTGTAACTGTAATAACCCGAACACTATGTGTTTTACAAAATGAAAGAACATGTTTCAGTTCAAGTCGATCTTTTACACATTTATTTGACCATTTAATTTCGACAACCCATTCTGGTTTTTGATAGCCTTGCGGTAAACTAACTATATCTACTTCTCCTCTATTCCAGCGTGCATAATATAATTCCTGGCTTTCAGCATGTTGCCATTGCGAGAAAATAGCTGTTTCAACAATATTTCCGGCATAATTATCATCCTCTTTTATCGGTGAAAATAATGCACATCGGAGAGACGGATTCGTAAGATATATTTTGAAAAAATTGGCTCTTTTAAATTTTTTCGCATTTTCATCTACTCTATGAACAACTTTAATTAAAAAAGCAGCTTCCAAATAAGTAATATATTTTTTGATAGTGTTTGCACTTACTCCGGAAGTTTGTGAAATGGAATCTAAAGACATTTCGCTACCTGTATTAAAAGCAATATATGTAAATAGTGAATTTAATTCTGTTATATCTTCAATTCCATACAAAGTAGGTAAATCCCTTAAAAGAACTTTATCCACTATATCATTCTTTATATATCGAGATGGGTCAGATTGTATTGTATCTGAAAGCGACATCTCTGGATAACCTCCAAAATTTACATAGTCTATAAAATGCTTATTAAGCCCTGCTATATCTGCTGTGGCATAAACCAATGGATATTTTTCGCGTTTCTCAAATATAATTGACTCAAGCCCTTTTAAAGAAAGATATTCGTGAAAAGTCAAAGGAGGTAAAATAAAATCAGTAAATCGGCCAGCCCCTGATTCATTACTTTTTAACTTCAATGCAGCTGCAGCAGACCCGGAAACAATAAATTTTATAGTATGAAAAGAATCAACCAATGTTTTTAAATGAATTTCCCAATCTTTAAGATATTGTATTTCATCGAAAAAAACATATACATCAGGACTATCATTATTTAAATGATTTGCTTCAAGAAAGTAGTTTAATAACTCCTCTAATCCCATTCCATTATAGGTAGGAGCTTCAATAGAAAAGTAACAAATATTTTTAGCCGGGACCTTTTTCACCTTGATTAATTCTTCAATAGTATGAAACAATAAAACCGTTTTACCAACCCTGCGAGGTCCCATTAATACAACCGCCCTGTTTACAGTCTTTTCCATGACAAGGGGAAAAAACAACTTAAAATATTCACGTCTTTTCATGCTGGAAAATCTTGTGCCTATTGTATCTTCTTCCCACCATGGGTTTTCGGATACCATTCTCTTTACAATCTGATCTTTAGGAAATTCAATTCTCATAGTCAAGTAGTTATATTACTGACTGCAAGATAATAAAAATAACATCACCATCGTGACGTTATTTGTATTTTACTGACTAATTCATTGATTATCTTTACTATATATATGAATTATAACATTGCCGTGGCAATTGAACTCACATTCCCTGCTCCAGCTGTGCGTCACTCAGCCCGTCGGTGCGGAAATGCAATTCAATATTCTGCCGCATCCCGCTGTCAACGCTATAGGTATAGTGAACACCTTTAACCATATAGTTGCCATTACGTTCCGGCATTAGGGTATCGGTAATGGTAATAATGTTGCCATGCTCTACAAAAGGCAGGCCGAAGGTGGTAAACTTTCCCCTGTAGCCATCATACTGATAGCGGTTCAAATAGGTTTGCCCCTGTGTTTGCAATGTACCAGCATCGGCAACATCTTTAAAATAAAAATTGTAATACTCGTAATCATTGGGATTGGCACTTTGGGGAACACCCACGGTAGCCTGCAGACGGCTGGTAAAAAGTTGCGTGGCACCCATCTTATTGGTGGTTTTATTCTGTCCTTCGGCGCTGCTTACCGAATAGCAAATAGCGGCCACTTTTACATCACTTTTCAGGCTATAATGCAATTCATCGGAAATAATATTTTTCTGAAAATTAAAACTGCTTTTAGTGGAATTGCCGTTAGTCTGGTCCTGCGGATAATAAACAATTCCGCCTCCCCTAAGCACGCTTCCCCTGAAATAAAAAGCCAGGGATGGCAATATTTTACGCAGCCTGTTCAGCACATCGGCTGCCGTTTCGTTGCCGGTGCTGAACCCGTCCAGGCTTAAATCAAACTGAAAGGTATCGTATGAAATATTGGCCGCAGGAAACGTTTTATTCACATTGGCTGCTATATCATCCAGCACATCGCTGAGATCGCTAACGGGAGCGTAATAGGTCTTTGGGAGCATGGTGGTTTGCTTTAGCATCCACATATTATCTTCACAATGCAGTTTAAGCGTACTCTTGCTTTCAATGGAAGAGATAAAGCCTGAAAATAGGGTATTGGTTACAGTGGAATAGATAAGGCTTCCATCGGTATTTACTTTTGAAATATAGGAATATCCCGCCGTGATAGAAATTTGATCGCCACGCAAAAACAGCGGAGCTTTAGCTACCTGCGCATTGCTGAAACCTCCGGCGCTTACATAACCCTTCACTTTATCAGGAGTGACTGATTCCCCCCAAATGATATTGCTGTTATGCGAATCCTTTACATATACATTTTTCGGAAGCTCAATGGTAGCCGTATCCGACAAGCTGTTCCACGAACTGTAAACTTCATACGAATGGCAAAAATCAATGGTAAATGTTTCATTGCGAGGTATGGAATTCCCGTTTGCATCTGTATAAGGCTGCACCTGGGTAAGGGTTATATTTACTATGCACTGCAACACTTCAAAATAGTTATGAGTAATAAGTTATGAGTAAAAACTTTGTTACGACAATTCGTGTATAACTCATACCTATTTGTTTAGCCGTTCAGCAAGGTCGGATATTGGGTAGGATCAATATGGCGCATATTGAATTTCACCTGCTGATCGCTTATATTTCCGGTTTGCTGAGGAAGTTCATAATCGGTTATTACCGCGTAATAAATTTCAACCTGGTTGAGGAACCAACTGTTTATTTGTATCGGTTGATTGGTTTCGAGCATCAGGTAAAAATTATCCATATCGTTCAAGGGATAATTCAAATTAGAACCGTAAATCTTTACCGTGCACGAAATCTGCGCGCTCTCCGAACCGGTATATTCCAGCACATCGCTGGTGGCTCCGTTAATGCTGGTAACAATAACGCGTTTTCTTTTCCTTACTGTAAAAAGCGCATCGGGCAGGTTAATGGCATTATAGCTTATGGTAGCTCCATTCACCGAGTACGAGCCTGCCGGAATATTTAAATCGGAATATACCGGTGTACCAAGCGGACTATTGTACAGCGTAGGCATAGCGCCCTGGTATGTGGAGGTACCTGCCGCTGAAAGCGCTATGGATATGGGGTCTGTGAAGGCAGTCATATTTCGAGTTATGAGTTATGAGTTATGAGTTATACTACATATTAAGTATGCCATGATTTATACTTGGTCATAACTTATAACCCATAACTCATCACTTTTTTACGAGTTCCAGTTTATATTCCCGATTAAAAGCGGAATTTTCATTACCAGCTTTTTATCGTTGGTTTTTGCCGAGAAAGGGTTTTTCATAAACACGCAGCTTTGAAGGGTGTCAATAGTTAATGCCTGGCTGGTATTGCCATACACTACCTTAATGCTGAATGCCGGTATCAACTGAATTTTACCCAGCGGAGCCAAGGCAATAATATTATTTATCTCTTCCTTATAAAGCTCAATAGAACCGGTGTACTTAAACTGTCCGTAGCCCTGCCCTATCGGGAAGTTACCCGCACCGTAATTGTTTTCCATTGCTTGCTCTTCATCATATTCTATAGATGTGATACCTACCAGCGGGGTGCTTCCGAAAAGCATTACCTGAACGTCGCCCCAACTGTAATTTATACCGTTTATTAATGGATTTGCCATGATTTATTTTTTATTAAAAGTTATTTATTAGTTGCCAGTTATCTGTAGTCAGTTGTCAGTAATTAGACTAGGCTATTTCCTGACAACTGACTACTGACTGCTGTTAAACTGTTATCGCAAATTGAAGGTTAATGACTATTTCCCTTGCCACGCCGACAGGTTGCAACAACACTGTTACCACAAGGGTGCTTGTAGATAACACATTTTGTGCCGGATTGATGGTTACTTTAAAACCGCTTAGTTCCGGCCTGCCGGTGTTAGGGTTTGTTTGCGCCATGTTACTCAGCGCTTGTTCACCTATGCCTTCAAAAAACGCCACCGTGGAATTGGTAAGGGTACCATCGGCATTCAGCACCAGGGGTGCAGCAAGCTGCTCGATATAGGCTGCATAAAGCTGGCGGGAGGCTTTATCAAAGGTGCGGTTATTTTCAATATAAGCGTAATCGCTGGTGTAGGCGGTGGCACAGTGGCTGTCGTTTACAAACGTTCCGTTAGGGCTGTCGTTCACAAACTGCCTTCCGAAAATATAGCGGTAAGCATCTACCGCATTAATGGTTCCGGTAGTTAAATTACTTAAAAGTTCCCCGGTAGCAAATGCAGGAACAGCATTTTCTATTCCATCCGGAGAAAGCGTGTATGTTGCCACCCAGGCTATATCGTCCGATACCTGTGAAGATGAAACCAATCCTAAAACATCACCCAGCTGGGTAACCGAAAACCCTTGTGCGGCGAATAAAGCAGCGCCTTGCGCACCTCCGTCCTGTCCGGCAGAAATACTTACATGCTCGGAATTTAATCCGGAAAGATCGGTAAGTGCAGAAGCCGTTGTGGCGGAAAGGTCGGCGCCCACTATAACACTCATAGGGCTGTTAATAGCTATCAGCGAAGCCACCTGGGCCTGCATTGCCGTAATTTGACTATGTTCAAACGTAGCGGGAACATATACTCCGCATTGGCGAATGTTGCCGTTGGTAAAATTCTGTATGGCGGCCACTTCGGTGAAAGTATGATCCGTCCAGGAAGGAACAGGCCAAACACCCACGTATAAAGTAGCATTGGGGCTTTGTGTAAAATAGCGGTTAATATGGTAATACCAGGTAGCCAGAACGGAAGCTGCTCCTCCGCTAAAAGGCGCAATGGTACTAACAAATGTAATCGATGTGGTTACAATTGCCACTGATTTGGTATTTGGAAATTCTCCCAATCCCAGCCTGGCTTTTATGGTAACTATTGGAGACGAAGTATTGCTGGCCGTATACCCTCCATTATTTGGACTGTTAACATTAATGGCCGTTGTTATATTTGCTGCAAGCACATTGGGTCCGCCAATGGTATCGGCAGCCGTTTGGGTATATGTTGCAAGCAACACATTATTCACCGGCTCCTGAAAATAAATACTGTATACATCGCCGGTGGCGCCAATGGTGGTTATGGTTATGCTTCCGGTTGCCGTTGTTTCATCCGAGTAGGTATTATTTATTCCGGCATTAATAGCATCGGAAATCCCTCCGAATTTCAAAATGTTATTTCCGGCCGAAAATGCGCTTGGATAAGGGCCGTACAAAACAAGCCCGGATATGAAATCCTGCCCCAATGGCTGTCTGCCAAGTCCGCCTTGTCCCCTGTTAATTATTACGTTATTCATGTGTTTGTTGTTTTATTTTTATTTTATCTGGTGAGATTATCATTCTGAGCGAAGTGAAGAATCTCTGTCAAGAGAGATGTTTCGCTATACTCAACATGACAAATCATGTTCTTTACTTTTTAACTTTTAGTTTTCAATTTTAGTAATGCTTCTGTAATGGCCTTTACAGGGCTTTCGTCCTCGTCGCCTTTTTCAGCTTTCAGCTTTGCCTTCAAAACTTTTTGTTCGGCAAGGTATGTTGCAATAATGGCATCCTTGTTTTCCAAAGCCTCTTCCCGGGAATACTCTTTTATCACCTGCTTGCGGGCAATATATTTTCCGGGAAGCAAAATTCTTTTTTGCTTCTTGCCTTGTTTCAGCAAGGCTGCTTCCTTAGGATCCCTGGGGTCGAGGTCAACCATTTCATACAGGTTGTTCCCTTCCGAAAAAAAGTATCCGTCACCGGTGATATAAACCCGGCTGACATGCCTGCATGGCGCACTATCAAGTGCATTGACAAGATTATACGCCTGCAGGTTAGTCAGCTCGGGAATATTATTTTCCGTCGATACCTTTTTTTCTGTTTTAAGTTTTACTGTTTTAACCGGCATAATTTTTGAGATTGATTATTGTTAGTTATGTATTTTATTATTAGTGAAGAGCCCTTCGTCACTGCGAAAAACGAAGCAGTCTTGCTTGTTGTATAAAATTGCTTCGTATCTCGCAATGACGTTAACGCTCATTTCTTAATTATTCTTTTTACCTGTGGTCGGGGTTTCCCCCCGGCTTTTTACACCGGGGGTATTTGCCCGAATCAACCTCTATGAAAACTATTGCGTGATATTTGAAAATAAAACCATTTGGTCGCCAAAGCCGTGGTTTACGTCAACCTTAAAGATTCCCTTTACATACCACAGGTCGCTTGGATTGCTTGTCTTTTTCATTTCCAGCTGCACGTCATCGGTGCTGTTTACGCCAATCCATAAATTGCTTTCAATATCCGGGCGGCCAACGGTAAGGAACATAGTACCGGGGTTCATACCTGCCAGCGGAACAATATCAAGTCCTTTATACCGGTTAATGCCGCTTTGCGTGGAATCAATATTCTTATAGGAATCCTGCCTTAAGGCTTCTTCATAAATATCCTGATCGGTATAGCTCATAAAATAACGCAAGCCAAGCGGACCATATTTATAGGCCAGCGCCTTGCTTATAGGGTTATTCATAATAGTCTGGCGCATGCCGGTAAGTATATTGCGTATGGTAGTATAATCATACGATACATAAGAATAGCGTTGAACGGTGGCATCGTTCAGGGCTTTGTAAAGGAAACCATCGAACATGTAATCTGCATTTGTTTGCAGGGTATTGTCGGTATATCCTTTGCTGGTGGGAGCCACGTTAGCACCCGTAGGATCGAACATGATGCGTGAATTCCAGAATGCGGTTTCAAAGTATTCGTTCAGGCGTTTCATGTATTGCAGCATGATAAAGTTTTCGGCCGTTGGAGGCAGGGTGCGGTCAATGAGCCTGTCCTGTTCAAACTGTTCGGCAAAAAAGTGTTGTTCAAAATCAGCCGGATTAAACTCCTGGTACATTTCAAACTTCTGCGGATCAAGCACGCGCCCGTCAACCGTTATGTTTCCGGAACTTACCGGAGTTGCGGCATAATGCTGTATGAGCCCGCTCACTTCCACGCGTGGAATAGTTATCTGTTTGCGGATGCCATCTACTACGTTGGCGCAGCCTTTTACAATGGTGTCTACATCTACCACTGCACGGGTAATCATATAATCGAGCGCGGGGCCCGACCAACTGGTGTCTTCAATATTAAGTACGTCTGCCATGATTTTGTTTAATTAGGAATTACGAATTATTAATTAGGAATTATTTGATATTTATTTGCGATTTGTTTTACTTTTTTCTTCTGCCTCTCTGCGTTTTTTAGCCATAAAAGATGCAATATTCATAGGCCCCGTTGCCTGAGCCGAATTACCGGAATGAATTTTTGCGGCAGCCCGGTATGAGCTAAGTCCGTCAATCAGCGAACGGGTTCTATCCTTATCGGCCATATACAAATCAACCCAGGCATTTTTAGCTTCCGCTTTTATCTTACCTGTCCTTATGGCTTCATTCACCACGGTGTCGGCTTCTGTTTTAAGCGTTAGCATATCAGCTTCTTTCTTTTTATTCTTAAGCGTTTCGGCTTCCAGTTTTGTGAGTTTGCACTCCTCCTCCATTTTTGTGAATTTATCTTTCAGCTCGGCTAATTCCTTCTCTTTAGCAACGATGGTTTCCGAAAGCTTATCCATTTCATCTTTGGATGGGATGCCGTTTTTAAGCGCCCTAACGGCTTTAATAAATTCTTTTTCCGAAGCGCTCTCCGGAAGTTCGAGCAACGATGCGAGTCCTTTCATGTGTTCTGATTTTATTATTTGTATACTGTTCACCACTTCCAGCAATTTTTTATGTGCTGCCTGTGGTGTTGTCTTTTCAGTGATTTTCGGAAGATTGGCTTCTGTCGTAATGTCTACTATTTCATCAATGAGTTTATTTTTTAATGATTCCTCTGCATTCAGCCAGGAGGTTTCATCCATCAAATCGCTCATCTCCTTTTCCGATATACCGGTACGGGGACAAAGCATTTTAATAAGTGTTTCTTTCAGGGTATCGAGTTCTTTGCTGTCGCCACCACTGGGGTTGTGCAACATCACCTGTCCCCAGGGAACCATTTTGCGGCATCTTCCGGCTTGCAGAATTACGCCTGCCATGCTTACGGCTATTCCCACGCAAACCGTATCAACGGGAATGGAACAGGATTTAATAGCGGAGTAAATAGTCATGCCATCTACTATGGAACCACCCAGGCTGTTGATGTGCACCTCTATGCCTTTTTTGTTTTGCTTTTCAATAAAGGTTAAGTACTCGGCAAACTCTTTACCGCTGATGCCGCTGATGGAGCCATCTTCATTACGGGTTTCTCCTATTACATCGTAAATTTGTAATACGGGAATCTCTTCGTTTTCGTTTTTGCAAAATATCATTTCAGTAGTCAGTTGTCAGTGGACAGTTATCAGTAAAAAGTTTATGAATGCAAAAATAGATTCCAAAAAAGTGGTTTGGAAATAAGTCATTGACTTCTCAATAACTCCGAGCCGGAGTGGCAATTAATTTACCCTATTCGTCACTGCGAGGAACGAAGCAGACTTTGTTACTAAAGAGATTGCTTCGCGGAGCCTCGCAAAGACGAATTTAATAAATAGCAGTGTTAATAAAAACACCCTAAAATACTCCTGCAAAAGTCATTGACTTTTCAATGAAAAAATAACTTAATACCGACCTTTGTATATATCATAAAAGCAATGGCATTAGGTTTTAAAAAACCCATACAATCCAGTTTAAGTCCGCGGTATAAATTACTGGTCTGGGCTTTTATGCATTTAACGGGAAAAGACAACGAATCGCACGCCATCCGCACTATTATTGAAGAAAAGTTCGACAAGCTCCCCCTACCCGATAAGCTAATGTACAAACGTTACATCGAAAAGCACTTTCCTGATGAAGTAAAGGGCTTGGAAGGAATGGAGTAAATAGCTATAAGGTTTACACGATAAAGCTTTTGATGCTATCCCAATTTGGATTAGTTCTTTTTCCACAACAATATTTTTCCAATTATCACGTTTTTATATTGTACTTATCTATATATTTGGTGCAATTTAACGAAAACCATCCTGTAATTCTGTCGTTTACATTAAATTTTCGGACTTTCAGCAAAATAATATAATACTGATAACCAACGAAATACGAAACAATTCCAGTTATTTTCATTGTTAATTGTATCTTTTTTTGTAATATAGCCGTATAATTCCCCACTAAAAATATTGAAAATGAAATTATTCAAAATTACATTAACAGGCTTCTTCTTACTTTCTTCCATATTTGTATGGGCATCAGGGCCTCCCACTGTAAAGTCAGCTGACAGCGGTATATTGCAAAATACCTTTACCTTATCGCAAAGCAGCGTTGCTTCCTATGGTGATGCCATGGACATTAAGGAACCATTACTCAAACAAATTGAATACGGAGGTATTTTTGGATTTAACTTCACCTCCAACGGACAGCACCCCAGTTTCTTTTCCAATCCGGAATATGCACCGGTATTCGGACCGACTATAGCGCTTCCCTTTTTACCTTATCTGGGTGCCCGTTTAGAACTTCTTTTTTCTCAAAATGTATTTTCAGGTGAATCTTCATTTGAATCGCAACCTACAACCTATCTGAACAGATTAACCTATATTGACATACCGCTTATGCTGCAAATTAAGCCAATCGATGATCTGTCTCTGATAGTAGGCGGCGATGCTTCTCTTTTATTAGGAAATTCATATTCCTATGCAGAAGCTCCGTCCAATACACCGGCATTAAATTCCAATCCTAAAAAAAGTTTTTTAGGACTATTATTCGGTATTGAATATACTGTTTATGGCGTAACCGGTGGATTTAGGATGACCTTAGGTGTTCCGGACAACAACAACTTACCTACTCCAACAACCATTATCGGACAGTTTTCATTGGGCTATTCTTTCCAACCCGGTTTACAGGAATAAATTTTTGCGGAAGGCAAATCTGGCCTAATTCAATACGTACCCGTATATATACATATCACAGCTAAGCTGTGTCCCTTCCGGTACGCTTACTGTAAAATAAAGAACGGAACCACTGGTAGAAGGGCTATTTCCTGAGGTTTGGACCGGATATATTATTTCACCGTTTGTTATACTCATATATTGGTTGGCATTTGCAAGTGGAAATGCATTTGTTATACCGGCTCCAACATTCAAATTATTATTATTTGAGGTAGGATTTCCCCCAGTATTCCCTAAGGTACTGCTAACGGTACTTATTGTATTTGCATAATTAGTTCCCGTTCTGGCAATACCGCTCCACCATTCTGCATCCATTACATTCATGGGCACAGCGCTGGCATTGGTTAAAACTACATTTGTAATTATAAACGTATGTCCCCCGGTTAAATCAATTGCCTGATCTCCCCAGTCAAAGGTATTTACAACTGCCGCTCCGCTTCCCGGGTTTTCCTTAATGATACCCGAAAATGCGGTAAATCCCTGTGCCAGGCTAATGCTTGTCAGCGTCATACTGTTCATTCCATTATCCGTTAAAATAATAGCTGTACTTCCATTAACATCGGTAATGGTTGACCCTGCTGTAAATGCATTAGCAAGAGCTGTATATGTCAATACTATACCAGGATTCAGATTAAGACCAACTGTTTTTGACAGCAGTTGCTCCCCCTTGTTTATATTATTTATTAACTCCAATGCCTGAGCCGCTATGGCCACAGCTTCGGTAGATCTATCTACACAATTGGTGACTTGTGTATTCAGCCATTGTGCATCTGTCCATGTGAATGGGGTGTTGGTATTGTTTGGCATTTTAAATTAATTGTGCGTGAATTTTATTTAGCCGGTTACTTCTATACTCTGCCCATTTACATTAATTGTAAGCGTGCCATCGGCATTAATGGAAGAAGAAAAAGAAGTAAGGGTTTTCCCATCCAGCTTTAGCTGCTGGGTAATACTGTTGTTAAGCTGCTGCCCTGCCCCCGGAGAATGAAGATAATTAGGCGCGGCGCATCCCACCAGCGGATATTCTTTCCACCAGCCGGGATAGCTCATAATAATAGATTCCACTTCCTGAACGGTGCTGTCGCCAACAGCAAAATCGCCGCCGGGGAATGCAATAAGCAACTCATTGGTATTATCTAATAAAATGTCTGTCATGTTTAAGTATGGCTGATTTTAAAGTATAGTCCATGTTGCAGATATATTTACAATGCCACCAGCGCCGGCAGCCGGATAAACAACCTGTCCGTTGGAGTTTATATAAAGCGGGGCAAGTCCGCTGGGTTGGCCCGGATCGGATGCAACGACAACTGTATTATGCAGCGGCCTGTATCCATCGGGAAGAATAAAAATATAGGAGTTAGGGCTTGGCGCATAGGCGGCATCACCTATCAGGTAGCATTGGTTGCCTAAAATATAATAGGCCAGCCGGGTATTTTGCGACCATCCGGTATGGTAATCCTGTGCCCCTGCACCCGTTCCTATAATATTTAAGGTGGGGAAGAAAGTCTGAAAGTTATTTTGAGGATATTTCCATGTACTGGGAAGAGGGAAATTACCACCTGAGCCTGTTGAACTCCATGAAATAGTTATG
>Ga0302140_10008627_pt1 | contig 12665 bp, 10 predicted proteins | sample I_Bog_E1_1_FD_202095 | JGI IMG/M metagenome (GOLD analysis project Ga0302140, IMG submission 202095) | Peat permafrost microbial communities from Stordalen Mire near Abisko, Sweden - I_Bog_E1_1 | ecosystem: Environmental > Terrestrial > Soil > Wetlands > Peat | place: Sweden: Abisko, Stordalen...
GGAACAGATATTCTCGCCCATTGTCGTGCTGGGACAGGCGTTCCTTGATGAATTGCGTCCACTGGCCCGCCGCTGCATCACCCGGAATCACTATCATCATTACCGAGGCTTCTATGCGACCCAGCGGAAGCTGATTGCCAAGGAGGAACCCAAGCGGGCCAAGCCGCTGCTCTACGCCTACCGGGTGCTGATGACCGGCATTCACCTGCTGCGGACCGGCGAAGTGGAGGCCAACCTGCAACGGCTCAACGACGCTTTCAGCCTTGGGTTTCTCGATGATCTGATTGCACGGAAGGTCGGCGGCGAAAACACGTCTCTCGGCGATCTCGACTGGTCGTTCCACGAGACGCGGCTGGGCGAGTTGGAAGCCCAGCTCGACCGGGCGTTCCAGGAATCGAAGCTGCCAGAGGACCGGGACCGGAAGTCGGTCAACGAGTTGCTGGTGCGGCTCAGATTGGGCATGTCCCAATAGTCCCTTGATCCTGCTCCCACGGGGTGGAATTAGAGGCACAATGGCAGCAGGGATTCTTACCATCGACGGTTCCCAGGGCGAAGGTGGCGGGCAGGTCCTCCGCTCTTTGCTAGCGTTGTCGTTGGTGACGGGCCGGCCTGTCGTGGTCGAGAAGATCCGCGCCGCGAGGAAGAAGCCTGGCCTGATGCGGCAACACCTGACCGCCGTGTTGGCCGCAGCCGAGGTCGGCGGCGCCGAAGTGGAAGGGGCGACGTTGGGCTACCAATATCCTACCGACTTCGGTATCTTGTAATTCAGCAAAGCGGTACAGGAAGGACAACTTCTATGAATTGTTTCGCCCGCACCTCACTAGGTGGTGTTGTCACATGGAAAGGGCATCCGGGTTGCCAAAATGCGCACGACGCCATGCTGGATTGGCTGAAAGACACTGTCGATCATTTCCTTTCGCCAAGAGAGGCAACGACCGGTGGCAACATCTTGCGTGGCAATCTCGGCGAGTCCATCGCCTTCTGCGTCAGCTACTGGCATGACTGCAATTCGTTCAAAGCCCATGCGGTAAACGCCTGGAGACCATTGAATTCTCAATCCCTCCAAGACATCGATATTGTGTGGATCTGCTTCGCCCGGAATCCGAAGGATGACTACGCCATTGTGCAGGAAGTGAAAACTACGAGCGGTGCCAGCCTTGCCTATGCCAACGCTTTGATTGCCGATTATGATAAACTATATGGAACGAATCTCGATCTCACCCTCAGAAGCAGGTTCAAGCCCTTGAAGAAGGACTTCTTGTTCAAGATTGGCGGCAAGGAAGGTAAGAATCTATCTGACAGACTGATTGCTCTGGTCGGCGGAGGCCCCAGCAGCTCACCGCAGATCAAGCTCCGCCCAACTCTCGTACACGAACTTGTCGGTACACACCCCCAGGGCAAAATGACCGCAATTCGGAACACTTTGATTGGAAAAGGGTGGACGGCAGCATCAATAGAGGCGTGGGCCATCGGACTTACGGATCTTGATAAACGCCTTCACAGACTGGCGACGGGAAAGAACTGACATGCTCCCCCAGTGGTTAGATATTGCTGCATGCGAAAATGCCGCTGCGGCAAAGGTGCGCGGGCTTCGCGGTCGGGACGGGGTGTGGGGCGAACTGATCGCCGCAGCTCAAGCAGTGATCGACCACTATGAGGAGTTTCCTGCTGCCGACATTCGTTCCCTTTATGAAGAAAAATCGGCGATACCTCTCATCGCTGCGGCCCGAATCCTCGATTCAGCATCAAAGGCAGCCGACATCCCGGACGCAGATCGACACAAACTGGCGATTGCAGCAACTGTCGCTTTTGGTATGTACGGAAACTCCCTGTCGGCCGCCGCCGCAGCTCGGCGGGTTATTGCAATGGAGGATGGCGGTGACCACGCCTTGGCAAGGACCGTCCTGTTGCCAAGAGGTTCGGATGGCGAAAAGGAAGAGGCCGTATCGCTCAAAGACACCTTGGCCGTCGCACTGGCTACCGCTGCGCCACAAGTGTTAGGCAAGGTCCAGCCGTGGTGCAAAGAGGGCTCGCCGCAGTACGCTTATCTTGAGCGACTTGGCCAATACCTGCGAACTGGACAATCCGATCAGGTCCACTTCTTGAGGCAGGCACTGGTCGATTGTTTGCTTGCGGAAGACGCACCATTTGCAGGGATGCTTTTGTTTGCAAGCAGATTATGCCTGGAACATGTGATCGTCCTCAGTACGGCGGCCGTAATCGCTGCGGAGTGGCCTGCATGCCCTCCGGGTTATGTAAGACGGCTGGTAGACGCTGGCGTTCAAATGTTTCTACCGCCGCAATACAAGGCTGTGGTAGAGAAACAGTTACTATCAACAACAGGGAACATGCTTATCGCGTTACCAACCAGTGCGGGCAAGACGCTTCTCGGCGAACTCCGTTTGATTAGCGCGCTTGGTGATAGGCCGGGATTAGCCTGCTATTTGGCCCCATACGTCGCCCTCGGGCAACAGGTGGCTGATACTCTCCGCAGGCATTTGCCCAAGCGATATCGTATTCACCCGCTCGTTGGTGGTCACAAAGGCGAAGTCAAGCTAGAGCCGAAGACTTACAGAGAAGTTGTGGTTGCCACGCCCGAGCGGCTTGATCTGTTGCTCCGGTCGATGCCAGAAATCGCTGAGAGTATTCGTTGTGTTGTGTGTGACGAGGCGCACATGATCCCGAACGATACTCGGGGCATGAAGTTGGAAGGGTTGCTGTCGCGAATCAGGATGCGACAGCAGCGGGGAAGCCCGCTGCAAGTTGTCCTCATCTCGGCAGTCCTGCCTGAGTACGAGCCACTGCGACTCTGGATGTCGATTGAGGAAACCAACGTCATAACAGATACCTGGCGTCCGACTGCTCGTCGCCTTGCCATTTGGCGGCAAAGTGGCCAACTGACGTGGCATCTTGGCCCTGATCCGGTTCGCATGGCGGGCGCGTCAAACGATGACGTGCTGGGAATCTCGAATCTTCTGTGGCCCAAGACCCACTTTTATGGATCGGATAAGCCCGGTGCCATCGTCAAACAAGAGGCAGATTTGTTTGAGAACGTAGCGTACTTAGTGGACACGGTTCATCACCAGTACAACGGCGGGCCGATCCTTTGCTATTGTGCATCCCGTCATAACTCGCGGAAACTGGCGGCAGCAATCGCGTCTCGTATGGAGAAACTGGAGCCTCTCCCGCCCGCGATTGCTTCGACAATTGCGCTAATTGCCAGGAAGCACAAGATCCTTAGACCGCTGATGGCGATGCTTCGTAAAGGTGTGGCATATCATAACGCATCGCTACCTCACGACGTCCGAAGTCATCTGGAGGAGGCGATTAAACAGCAGGAAATTATTGCTGTTACAGCCACCACGACGCTAGCCGAAGGTGTCGACCTTCCCTTCCGCTTCACCATCTTAGCTGACTGGCTTACTTGGGGCGAATCACAAAAGCAGCGCCCTATGGAACCATTGCTGTTTAGAAACATCGCGGGGCGGTGCGGTCGGGCAGGCGTTATGACAGAAGGGGACACAATCATCTTCGATAATCCAGTTGGTGATCTGACATATACAAATCCGTACAATCGACAGGTCACACTTCTCGACTCTTACGTAAACCGCGTGCAGGGTACTCTGCGGAGCGCTCTGGCTACTGTTAGCCTGGGAACGGATGCATATGAAGCGTGCCTTGGCGAGCTGGACTCGCAATTCCTTGCGGCAGTTCCAGAGAACCCGGACGACGACAATCTGGTTTCAACCTTCGCAACCAATCTCTTTTCGGCCTTAGACAATGATGTGTCAGCGCGCGTCCTGAGACGCTTGGAAGCGACAAGGGCTTCCATTATCGACCCGTCCCGTGAAGCACTGGCGACGGCGGCCAGCCCGCTAACCCTGACGCCGTTTGGGCATGCTGCTCTGTGCACTTCGTTTTCGCCGAACAGTTGCAGAACGATTCTGAAATGCTTGAAGGATGCGGAACCAGATACGACTCCGGCTGGCTTGGGGCACTATCTCCTGACGAAGCTGGGAACGCTACCAGAGCAGTACCACGAGAAGCTGCGAAAAATTCTCGGTGGCAAGAGGAACAATCAGTTTCAAGTGAAAGTTGAAGACGTGCCCGAGCTAGTGCGAAATTGGCTTTCAGGACTGCCAATCGATGAAATGTTTTTGTCGTTGCCGGTCCTGGCAAGATCATCAAAAACACCTAAGGTTGGTGTCTGGGCCGCCGGTGTCGACGAGCCGACCGTATGGGACGACGATTTTGACAAGTTTTGTGATGTGATTAAACAGGTCTTGTGCGATTACATGCCATGGTTAATGTTTGCGTGCAAGCAGCTTTCGACAATTGCCGAGGGGTGGTCTGAAAATGTTAAATGGGATACCTATTCAAGTTACTTCGAGCTGGGTGTGGATTCGCTTTGGGCCGTGCGAGTGTTACGCACCAATGCGCCGGTCGAACGGCACGCCGCAGCAATCATTGGCAGAAGGATACCCGACACATGGTTAACAGATTCGGATCAGCTTGGTCTTCGAGGTTTGCGAGACAATCAGTCGCGATTTCGGCAATTTGAGACGATAGCCGAAGAAAGCATCGAGGAAGCCAGCGGCGAAGAGACGGAAACCGGGGCTGGATTGCGCATGTTGTACAATCTGATCTTGGATCGGATACAGATGGCCGAGTGATCTCCGTACGTACATCTGGCAATCGCCTGATCGCCGACACCACAACCGAACGGTCGGCCGCCCCCCCCAATCCCCAACTCCGCGACGACGTGCTTCAACAGTTCGACGCAGTGGGCGCCAGCGTTACCTGGGATCAAGCCCACCCCTCAGGATGGGGCAGCTTGCGGCCGATGCCAATCCGAGATAAAAAGCATGAGTTGTGGCACGATGGTGGCGTTCATGGGAACGGCAGTGATCCGATCGGCCCAAAGTTACTTGAAGCCTGTTTTGAAGAGATCGAAGGACGAGGAGTCGACGCGTGATGCGTACAGTGTCGTTAGGACTCACCGGCGTGCAGGTTAGCGCGTTGTGCTTGGGAACGATGCACCTCGGGAGTCGTGATAGCGCAGATCTCTCGCACCGTACCTTGGACCAATACGTCGAGGCTGGCGGTACGTTTATAGATAGTGCGAACACGTATTCCTTTTGGATACCAGGTTGCAGAGGCGGCGAAAGCGAGTTGCTGCTGGGCAAATGGATGAGAGACCGTGGCAATCGTGATAGACTCTTTATTGCGACCAAGGTCGGCTTTCCGTATCCGGGTAGCGAGGGAGGGTTGCGGGCGGATGTGATTAGATCTGAGTGCGAAAAGAGCCTGCGGCGGTTGAGAACCGACGTGATAGATCTCTATTACGCACACGTTGACGATCGGAATGCGCGGATCGAAGACACGATGGAGATGTTCGATAAGCTCATCAAACAGGGCAAGGTCCGATTCGTAGGCGCAAGCAACTTTGTCAGTTGGAGGCTGGAAGAGGCACGGTGGGTCTGCCGAGTCAACGGCTGGGCGGGTTATTGTTGCCTTCAGCAACGCCATTCCTATGTCCGGCCGAATCCCGGCCGGCGTTTCGATCCTCAGGTCGTGGTCACGGACGAAATGTTGGATTACTGCCGGAATAGAGGGATGAGTCTCGTGGCCTATTCGGCACTACTCGGCGGCGCCTACACTCGGAGGGATCGAGTATTCCCCGAGCAGTACCTAGGCCCAGACACTGACGGAAGATTGGCCGTCCTGAACCGCGTGGCAACGGAGCTTGGAGCGACCGCTTGCCAGGTCGTACTGGCGTGGATGCTTCACAGTCAACCGGCCGTAATCCCAATTGTGGCTGCTGGCAGCGTTGCGCAGATGACAGACAATCTCGGTGCGCTAGAGGTAATGCTTACACCACTCCAGTCGGAGATGCTGACGAGCGCTCTAAGTGGAGGCAAGGCGTGGTAATCCTCATTCATTCCTTTCGTTGCGCACTTGACTGGATCGCTTACATTCGGGACAACAATGGCTGACAAAGACACAAGTCGCGCGCATTATCACACGTTCCACAACGTTTTTCTGTATGTGACGGAACGTTGCCACCTGCGCTGTCGGCATTGCTACATGGGAAGTCGACTCGCACGGGGCTCAACTATGCCGTACGAGCGGGCAATCGCTGTTTTGGATTCCTGTAAGAAACTTGGGGCAAAGTCCGTTACTCTCGTCGGCGGGGAACCGGCGCTTCACCCTGACCTTCCGCGTATCGTTGAACACGCCGTTCACGCCGGCTACGAAAAGGTGTTCATTGATACAAATGCACTATCTCTCCAGCAGTTGATGCGCGTCGATCCCGACAAAGTCACCTATATCAGGGTGAGCCTGGATGGAGCAACCCCGGAAGTGCACGATACGGTGAGGGGGACGGGAACGCACTCGACGGTCATTGGCAACATACGGGAACTTGTGAACGCGGGATACAAAACTGCAATCACTTCAACGGTCTTCCAATTCAGTATAAAGGAAGCCCCTCAGCTTCTCTCGTTGGCCGAGAACTTGGGGATCTCCCTCGTGAATTACCATGTATTCTCCGAAGAAGGAGCAGGAACGAGAGAGCCCGACTGGTCGCTTTCGCCTCATGACTGGATACGGTTCTACGAGTTTCTTGAGGAAGCGAAACACCGATACAACATGTCGATTTGGTACCCGCCCACGTGGGCAACACCCGAGAGGCTCGCTACGTATGTTGACCAGGGATATCGAGGGTGTCTCGGATGTTCTCTCGACAGGCTCTCCATTTTCCCGGACGGAAAATGCTACGTCTGCTCCGTCTTGTTCGATTTACCCGTGCACTACGGGTCTCTCGACGAAGAAGGACACTTCGTCTTGAATCGGGATGCGAACGAATTTGAGATGTTCACGCAGGCAGTGCTTTCTGCGTCTGAGCCTTGGCTGTCCGGGTGCCCGGCAGAACGCGTGCTGGAGGAAGGCGGAAAAAGACCGACGCCACAAGGACTTGTCTCCGTATGCAGATGTTGGAAGTCGCAGGTGTGAAGGATCTGTATCGGGCAGATTACGTTGCCGGTGAAAGGTGTTCTCAAAGATCATGCCGCGTCGACGAGTATATTAGCCCTTGTACGGGAGCATGGGAATAGAAACATGAACCGTCCCATTGTTGTTGTCGCTGGAAACCTGGGTGTTGGAAAGACGACCCTTGTTGAAATGCTGGGGCAAAGGCTCCAGTGGCATATCGTTCATGAGGCCGTCAGTGATAATCCCTACCTCCGTGACTACTACGCCAACATGGCCGCTTGGGCCTTCCATTTACAATTGTACTTTCTCGGCCATCGCGCAGCGCAGCACCTCGGTGTGAGCACTGTTGAGCGGGGTGTAATAATGGATCGAAGCGTTTACGAGGACGCGAATGTTTTTGCGAAGGCCCTCTACGAAATGGGGAAAATCAGCGAACGCGACCATGATACATACATGCGCCTCTACGGCATCGTTGAGAGGGTATTGCCGAAGCCATCTCTCTTGGTCTATCTAACCGCGCCTGTGAACGTGCTAATGGAAAGGATTTCAGCGAGGGGCCTCGCGTTTGACCGGCAGGGCATAGACGAGAACTACATAGCGAGCATTGCTTCGTACTACCGACGATGGATCGACGAATATCGAGATTGCCCGGTCTACACAATTGACACGGCACAGTGTAACTATGTGGCTGATGTTGAGTCCTTCAACGCAATCGTCGCAGGAATCAATCAGTACATTGGTGGATAGAGTTGTGACACACGTGTTGGCTGCCGATGTCACGGCATCGGGTGAGTGGAATGAATGATCGCGGACAATGGGCGCCGAAATGAGTGGCCAAAATGGTGGTTCCTGAAATATCAGAGTGATTGAATCCTACGACGTAAGAGGCGCACTATTCCGTTGAGCGGGCGTGTAAACTCCAGAACCACAGCAAATGACTCGGATATCCTCTTCAAGACAAGAAGCCGTAACGGTACTCTCTTGGAACGTCAACGGGATCCGTTCCGCTTGCAGGAAGGGCATTGTTGCCTGGCTGAAGCAGAAGAGACCGGACATTCTTTGCCTCCAAGAAATACGCGCGCGGGAAACGGAGGTGGAGAAAAGCCTCTTTGAGTCCGTGGGGTATTGTAGCTATTGGAACGGCGCAACAAGAGCGGGTTATGGCGGTACGGCAATCCTGTCGCTGCGGGCGCCAATGAAAGTTACGTTCGGCATCGGAGACCCCGCCTTTGATGCGGAAGGACGCACGGTGATTGCCGAATTCCCGGAGTTCGTGCTCGTAAACAGCTACTTTCCCAACGGGAACCGTAGTCAGTTGCGTCTCCTGGAGAAGCTGCGGTTTTATGGCGTTGTGCTCGACAAATGCGATGCCATCCGTAGGCAAGGTAAGCAAGTGATTGTGTGCGGCGATCTGAACACAGCCCACAAAGAAATGGATCTTGTAAACCCCGCCGCGAATAAGTCGAAGTCGGGATTTCTTCCTGAAGAAAGGGCGTGGATTGACCGAATGATCGACGCTGGATACATCGACACATTTCGATATTTGTACCCGACCGCTGGTAATCGGTTTACCTGGTGGTCTTATACTTGTCGTTCTTGGGAGCGAAACCGGGGATGGCGGTTTGACTATATTTTTGCATCACGGGAATTGATCAGGTATGTCCAAGAGTCCTTTATCATGTCGAGTGTGAGATACAGCGACCATTGTCCGATCGGAATCCGCTTGGCGGTAGATTGATCGAGAAGCAATGGAAGAATCGGCATTGGAATCAGCCGTCATATCACGATCCGCTCGATCTCGTCCAAACTGATGTCGTTGCCCGTGTCACGAGGCGAGTTGAATCCGACGACTCATGGGCTCTATCTGCTGAGCCTGTTTGAGATTCCCAGCAGTATTCAGGCAGGCGGTGATGTCGGTCGCGCGGAAGGTGTGGCAGCAAATGTCGGCCGGAAGCCCGAGACGCGGCGATTGATCGTCGCGAGCACTTCGCAGCAGCGAGGGAAACGAGCATGGGGAGCGAGAATACCAGGTGGGGGAATCAGGAACAGTAATCTGATTGCCTACCCGTCTGTGAAAGGCCGGCAAGAAGCCGGGCCTAGTCGTGAAATCCCCCCACGCTGGCGATGCTGTCGGCCAAGGCTACTTCTCGTACATTGCCAGAACATTCATGTCAGGTTCGGACTTGAGCGTGCCAATAAGTCGAATACCATGCTTGAAACCGCGCTTAATCAGGTTGTAAGCGAATACCCCGGTATCGTACGCACCTGCCGGACATACATGCAGGTGCAACGTGTCACCTTCCGAGGTAAGTGAAAGTCTGTAGTCGATCCAGCGAATGCGACCATGGTCACTTGCCGCCTCCTCGACGACCGACATCGCCTGCGTTGCACTAAAGTTGTCATCAAACCATTGCCAGTAGCGCTTACGTAACTCAGGCAAAGTGTTTTTTTGATCCGGCCTTTCAGGATAACCAGGCGTGCCCGACCCGTCTCTTCCGTGGAGCTTCCCGAAGAGGAGCTGAATCGTCCCGTCCGCAAATTCGGCAGCAGTCGGGATGAACTTGGTGCCGGGCTTCAAGTCCAAGAACGCTAACGCTCTAGGAACTGCACTTATGATTTTCGGCGTCCGCCACGAATCCGACGACGGATCAGAAACCAGAAAGAGTCGGTTTGTTTTGTTTACCAAGTAGTGAATGGTCAGTTCCACTAGAAGGCGTTGCGGGGTGGTTATCGGGCGAGATTGTCTTGTCGATGTCGCTCCGCTTCTCCAAGTCAGCTCCCCTTCCCCGGTGGCTGCGACTTTAGCAACAGGCTTGAAGAAGGCGAAGACGGGGGCCAATAGACTTGCAAGCGCGCCGGGCTCGACCCCGATTTCTGCGTTTAGCTTGGCGTTTATCTGCGAACATTGTTCTTGGGTCAGCGTCTGCGTCTGGGATACGATTTCTCCATCCGGCTGAACGACAGCATCATGGAAGCGGTCAATCTGCTCAGGGTCAATGAATAGAGGAGCATCCGCCAGCCACAGCAGGTGATCGGGGAGGGGCATAGCATAAATCCTTGTCAGCAGAAAGGTGAGGTTAGCATTTCACGTCCAGTGAGCTACGTGGGCTTGTTCGCGAATGGCCATCCGACGACAGTTAATTCTACCGATGTGGGCGTCAGGGATAAGGTCACCGATGCGAGTTATGGCGCGTTCGGTGATCCAACAACATACGTTGCGCTGTGCGGATGTGGGCTAGGGCAGAAGTGACGGAAATCGCAAGCCGCACAACTCTCGGCGTCACCACAGGACTGCCAGTGTTGTATGATGTTTCCTGCCGCCGCTTCTGCCGCCACACACAGCTCGATGTTCGATACAACATTGTCGAATTGCGCGGCAGCAGCCGTCTGGCTCGCGACACTGACCGGAATCACACGAATCGCACGTGCCAGTCGAAACGCTAATGAGAACTGAGGGATGGCATTTCCGGGTTGCCATGCGTTCAACTGATACGCGTCGGGACTTCCGCGAGCCGGAACAACATCCGCGTTGCCCAATGCTATCGCATTCTTCATTTCAACAAGGTCTCCACGCACCGGGGCCAATTCGTTAACGTAAAGCAGGACACCAGCGGCAACAGGCAATGAGTTCGGCTGGCGAGTCCGCAGCCACGCATACGTTTGCACCTGCCAATCATGCTGTTGCCAGTACGAGTGGTTCGATGCGGGTCGCCGCGACCCCTTATAATCGACAATGACCTCGTAGTTGCCTGCGCATCCGGGACACGCCGCTTGAACGGCTTGGCGAATTGCGTTTGTTGTCGGAGCAGCCCCCAGTTGGACGTTTGTCAAAACGTCAATGATCCCATGAAGCTCGTACAAGGCGGACCGAGGAGGAGGTTGCCCTGGTGGCGATGGCGGGATCGGGCGGGTGCCGATGACTTTTTCTTCTGCCACAGAAATCAATGGGAAAAGATGCGGTCCTAGTTCGTTAACAGCCCTTTCCGCTCGGACGTACGCGTTATCTCGAACGTCAAAGCTGCGTGGATTCTTTCCTTGCGCTCGGAGAGTTGCCTCGACCGTATCTCCGATGGTTCCAATGTCATTTGCTGTACGACCGGGTGGTGGATTTTGATGAGGCAACGTCGGATTACACGGCCATGGAAATGCCGAGGCCGATGCCGACCAGATCCGAAACGCGTTCTCCATGACGCCGTGGATGAACTCGCCAAACCACAACTGCACAGGACGTGACGGTGGCAACGAACTCCCGTTGTGGTAGCGGTATTGTAACCCGCACCGCAGGTAAGAGAGAAGGTCGCCCGTGAGGCTGTATTGCGGCACGATCTCTTTGTCGCGCTTGCGTTTAAGAACCATAGAGCGACCTCAAATCAGAAAAAGCGGGTGATTGTTCACGAGCGCGGGTGCAGGGCCACCGGCAACTGGAGATCGCCACGACCATGTTCCGTTGCTGGTCCAGCCGGTTGCCACATGCCGGATCGTCGTTTGATAGCGCAGGCATGGGTCTACCCCGACGAGCATCAAAACACACTCCGCGCGGCTGTAGGCCACGTAATACAACCGAACTAAGTCGTCAAATGAACGCTGCAAGCCGGTTCGTGTCTGCCGAAGCGGACCAATCTGACAGAAGGGTGCGAAGTCATCCTCGATGTTCTGAACTGCGGAAGGACTCTCGGGAAATCGCCGAAACCGATTCCGTTGGTGGTTTGTCATGTAGTCCGAAGCCACGTCCACAATAACGAGAGGGAACTCCAGGCCCTTCGCCTGATGGATCGTCATGATCGGAAACCGGCTGCGGGGAACGTGCGGCATAATTTCCTCATCGACGTCGACGCTGGACTCCGCAATGGGTGCGAGAATGTCACGGATCGCGGCGGTTACGCTATTGACATCATGGGGCGGCCGACCGCGAATGATCGTTGAACGGTACGGAGAAAAAGTGGCCGCTTGTGCGATAGCCCGACTTACCGCTTCCAGATAGACCTGCCCTTCTGGATCATCTCGCAACATCGGGAGCCACGACATCAGCTTAAAGCACAATTCAAGCAATGGCCACTCAGACGGCCACTGCATGTTTGCGCCCTGCACCGTCCGGTTTTGCCACGCTTGAACGAACGCGCCCAAGGTATGCGGATTGGTCGGCATCGGATTCGTACTTCTGAAGGCGATTGCCTGCTGACGCCAGAGATTCAGAAATCGTTGGGCTTCTCCCCGGAGCCGAATGTTGCTTTGAATCGTCGCATTGGCGTCGATGCACTCCAGAATCGTGCCCAGAAGATGTTGAACGACAGGGATGTCGCGGAGTAATCGACCACGCGGATTAAAAACCTCAATGCCGCGTGCGGCTAACCGGGTTCTCAGCAGACGCGGTAGCCGTTCCCGAGGGGGAGTTGGGCCAAATTGCGCGGCAAACTCGTTGACGGTATGGGATAGGAGAACGGCGTCACCGAAATCGCCTCCGTTCGGATCTCGTATAATCGAGACAGGATGGCCTCCAACATTGATCGTCCGGCCACTTCCACGAAACACGTCCCACAAGAACGTAGTCACATCATCGGCAAGCACCGTTGCGTCGGGCCGAAACATGCCGAGAACGGGAACACCGTTGGCTGGGCACTGCGCCACAATCTGCGGTTTGGGTGGTTGGACCCGTGCGCTCTGGAAACTCGGGT
>Ga0302140_10008629_pt1 | contig 12664 bp, 14 predicted proteins | sample I_Bog_E1_1_FD_202095 | JGI IMG/M metagenome (GOLD analysis project Ga0302140, IMG submission 202095) | Peat permafrost microbial communities from Stordalen Mire near Abisko, Sweden - I_Bog_E1_1 | ecosystem: Environmental > Terrestrial > Soil > Wetlands > Peat | place: Sweden: Abisko, Stordalen...
CGCGAGCGTTGGCCTTGACGGCCTTGGTGGCGGAGAAGGTTCCTGGCTTGCGTTTCGTCATTGGGGGCCGTTTCGAGTTCTTTTGTCGTATGGTCAAGTATGGAATAGACTCACCCTTGAGGGGAAGAGCAGAGACCATGGAAGAGCGGGATTTTTTCATTGAGACGACGGAATTGCGCAGTCACAACTTGACTTGTCCGAAGTGTGGGCAGGCAGGGGAATATAAAGTCACCTGGGTTGTGCGGCGCAAGCGGCCTCAACTGCCTCGCGGGGCGGACGAGCGGGATCGGGCGCGGTTTGCGAAGGCACAGTCGTACATGGTGCGCCGGGACGACAAGCTGGCTTGCGCCAACATGCGCTGCCGCAAACCATTTGAGATCACGCAATTGCAGTCGCTGGCGTTTCTTTCAGAGTAATCGGGCCGCGCGGCCCGGATATTCAGGCGCGACGCTTGCTGATTGTTGTACCCGAATTTGCAGGTGCTTCTGTGCGGGCTAGGAGGTTGTCGGGGATAGATTCCCTCTGCATTCCGGGTCACCCGGTGGACGCTGCGCAGGTTTCAGGATGATGAGCACAAATGCCAACGGCCCCCGCGCGGAGCGGAGACCGTTGGTTAGTGCTGTTGAGGCAGCTGCGGCTTACTTCATGTTGCCATTTGCATCCATGGTGATGCCGCCGGGGCCAGCATTCTTCTTCTCTTCGTTGGCCTTGCGGGTTCCCATCGCCTTGGTGCGCCATTCTTCGGCCTTGGCAACGTCTTCTTTGCGTGCTGTTTCATTTCCGTAATCGATATCGGCCTTGCGCCTGTAAGTCAGGTTCAGGAAGGCCATGGCTTCATCATAATTGGCGCGGTTAGCGATAGCCTGGGTCAGGTATTGCAGGCCCTCTTCGACAAGCTGGGAGTTTTCCTGCTTGATGACTTCCATTACTTTCTTGGGCGCCTTGGCATTCCCTTCGCCGTCGTCGTTCGCACCTGCCGACTGCAGTTCCTTCAGCGTGTTCTCGTGAGCCAGGGTCCAATCGATCGCGCCGATCGTGTATGCAGCTTCAGGGTCCTTGGGATCTACGGCGAGGACCTTTTTCTGCCACGCTTTGGCATCGTCGAACTTCTTGATGCTGTAATAGATGCCCGCAATCTGCTTGAGGCTGTTGACATCGTTGGGATCCTTGGCTAGGACTTCCTGGAAGATGCTGATCGCCTGCTGGGCGGTCTTCAGGTTGTCCGGCGTATCCAGGCCGGGAACGACATTCTGGGCCAGTGCAGTGGCCAGATAGGTCTTGGCCATGGGCAGACTGGGATCGAGCTGCGTGGCTTTCTGGAAGTGGCCGATCGCCTCTTCATACCGGGCGCTCTTGTAGGCTTCCACACCCTTGTTCAACTGGTCACGGGCGGCGAGGCGGTTGCACCCGCTCATGGAAAGCACCATGCCGGCCAAGGCAATCGCCAGCGCCGTAGTACGTGCGGGTCCATTCATGTTCTTATCCTTCTCCTTCAGGCCGCGCCTTTTACTGCGCCCCTGGAATCTCTTACAACTGGCCGCGGGCGGGAGGTTCCGAAACCAGGATTGAAAAATTGTACTCCTGTTGCCGCCCGGAACAACTTTCCCCCAAACGAGGCAGACAACGTCAAATTCATCGGAGCTATCTATACGCTCCCGATCCCTATTGGCCCGCCAGAACCTTTGGCGTCATCAATCCTACATGATCGACGCCCGCCGCATGGCTGATGTCGATCACATCTGCAACCTCGGTGAAACTCAGCCGATCGTCGCCTTTCAGAAACAGGACCCGCTCGGCACGATTGGCGTAGATGGAAGCCAAGCGAGAGGGCAGATCCTTTTGGGTGACAGACTGCTGGTTGATTCTGAAGGTTAAATCCCCAGCGTTGCCTCTCAACATCTCAAGAACAACGGTCTCAGGGTTTGCATGCTTTTGATTCAGTTGAGGCAGGGGCGTCTTCGCACTTTCCCCTCTCGGAATGGCGGGAACGATCACCATGAAAATGATCAGCAAAACCAGCAGGACGTCGATCATCGGTGTCACGTTGATCTCGGAAGTCATGCCCTTGGTGTTGCCGCTGTTCATCGTCATGGCAGTGTTCCCCCTTTCTTTCCGCTCAGGAGATCATGTAGCCGGCTACTGGCCGGCCTGGATCTTGGGCGTCATAAGCCCGATGTGATCCACGTTGGCCGAACGCGCGATGTCGATGACTTCGGCGATATAGGCGAAGTTGACATCGTCGTCACCCCTGACGAACATGATCCGCTCGGCACGGTTGGCGTAAATCTCGGTCAGACGAGGAAGCAGCTCAGCCTTGGCCACTTCAGTCTCGTTGATCTTGTACGTTGGGGCCGCGCCTGGACGGTAGAACACCTGCACAACGATGGTGCGGTCGGTCGGCGTCTGCTGCTTTTGGTCCTTGGGCGGTTGGGGCACAAGCGCATCCAGCCCCTTCGGTGTAACCGGCACGATGACCATGAAGATGATCAGCAGCACCAGAAGAATGTCGATCATCGGCGTCATATTAATATCGGACGAGTAACTTCCCCCGCCGCCGGTTGTCATACTCATGGCTTAGAACTCCTTGGTTCTTTTGAAATCGTTAACAACAGCACGCGTCACGGACTACTCTCCGCCGGCGCCGCTAGGCCCTTCGCGCTTCTGTGTGAGCAAGCCTACGTCGTCCACACCGGCGGTGCGTACGGCGTCAATGGCGTCTTCGACGGCCCGGAACTGTGCCCGCGCATCGGCACGAACATAGATGGTCTTGCCAGGCTTGTCGGAGAGCTTATCGCGCACCAGGCCGCCCAATTCGGCGACTGCGACTTTGTTTTGCCCCAGGAATACGCCTCCATCGCGCGTGATGGCGACGACTATGGCGTCTTCCTTGTCGGCGTCTGGCATGGAGGTAGGATTGTCCACTCTTGCCATGTCGACCTGCACCTTGTTCTGGAGCATGGGGGTAATGACCATGAAGATGATGAGCAGGACCAGCATCACGTCGACCATGGGGGTGACGTTGATGTTGGAACTGACATTACTGCCTTCGTTGCGAACCGCGATTCCCATTGCTTGGGCTCCGTCCTATGATTTTTTTCGCCGGAAGCTTCCGGTGTCATTCAGAAACCGACTGGCCGTGGCGGGGATAAAACCGGCGGGCAGAAGAGATCTGTTCCCTGCTGCCCCCCCGAAAATTCCCGCTCGGGCCATGCAACGCTTAGGTTAGCGCTTGTGGCTCTGCTTGATGAAGTAGTCGACCAATTCGCTCGAGGAGTTGTCCATCTCGACGTCGAACGCTTCGACACGGCCAGTGAAGTAGTTGAAGGCCATAACGGCCGGAATGGCAACCAGGAGGCCGAAGGCAGTGGTAACCAGGGCTTCTGAAATGCCGCCGGCGACCGCGCCGATACCAGAGGTCTTCTGGGTTGCGATCTGTTGGAAGGCGTTCAGAATGCCGATGACGGTGCCGAGCAGGCCGACGAACGGAGCCGTGGAGCCGATGGTGGCCAATACAGCGAGCCCCCTCTTCAGCTTGGCGTGAACAATAGCTTCAGCGCGCTCGAGTGCGCGGCCGGAGCTCTCGATGGTTTCCTCGGTAGGCGCGCCGCCTGAGGAGCGGAACTCCTGAAGACCAGCGGTGACAACCTCGGCCAGATGCGACTTCTTGTTCCGGTCGGCGATCTTGATCGCTTCTTCGAGTTTGCTGTCCTTGAGGGCGCCGGCAACTTTGGGGGCAAATTCGCGCGACTGCTTGCGGGCTGCCGAGAAGTACAGGTAACGGTCGATCATTACGGCCAGCGACCAGATCGACTCAATGAACAGGATGATGGCAATGCAACGTGCCGGCCATCCCATATGTTCCCACAACCCCATGGGGCTGAAACTTACCGCCTGCTCCCCTTCCTGGAAGAGGGCAAGGCTGCTGACCGTATGCGAAGCGAAATGTGCGAGCTGAGCGAGAATCACTGAATCGTTCCTCCTAAGGAGTTTCTTGTGAACTGCGACTTTGTTGCGGTTGCTGAGGAATGCGGCTCTATCAGGATTCGCATTCAGGTCAAAAGCAAGGCCCCTTTCCAGAAAGGCGGGAAGGGGCCGGAGTAAGAATCATCCACCGAGCGTGAAGACCACATTGACCGAGGTTTCCACTTCGACGGGCTCACCGTTGAGCAGGTAAGGCCGGTAGCGCCAGGACTTCACAGCGTCCATGGCCGACTGTTGCAACATGGCGGGCCCACTGATGACACGAAGATTTTCAATGGTGCCGGTTTTGGAGATGGTGGCCTGGAGAACCACCGTACCGGAGACGCGAGCTGCCTTGGCAATGGGGGGATAGAGTGGAACGGTCTTCTGGAGCAACAACCCGGAGGACACACCGGCGGAGATGTTGACCTTCTTGGGCGCTTCAGCCTTGACCTTGGGCCCGTTGTTGCCGCTGCCGAAGACGCTGCCGATTACGCCGCTGCCGCTGCCGCTGAGACCTTCCATGCCGGCCACGCCGAAGCCGGAGCTAGGCGGGGCTTCCCTCTCGGCAACAATCTTGATGTCGTGCGGAATGCGGGTAGGCGCGGTGAGCTGATTGTTCATCATCTCCGACTGCACGTGAACCACGTGAACAACCTCTGGCGGAGGTGGCGGCGGAGGTGGGGGTGGAGGTGGCGGGGGCGCGGTCAAGACCGTCAGCATCATTGTCTTGGGCAGCGCCTCAGGATAGATCAACGGGATGAGGATCAGCAGAACCAGAATCGAACCGTTGATGATGCCTGTGACAAGCATCCAACGTCCACTCTTGCTCTTGATCTTGCCTCCGGATTCAAACGTGGAATCTTCAAACATGGCCAGCCTCGAATCGGGTGTTGGTTACTTCTAATTAGACACCACGGGAACTTCAAATGTTCCCGGCTTCAAAACGGTATCACAGAACTGTGTTCCCCTTGTACCAGAACAGATCATTTGATGCCAAGCCCGCTGCAAAAACTGTGCAATTACGACCACAAGACCTTAAGCTCTAGGGCGTCGCGCAGCCGGCAAAACCACAGCCCTTCCCTGCTCCGCGCGCCAATCCTGCCAGGCTACAAGCATAGGAGCTGCCACGGCGATGGAGGAATACGTGCCGATAAGAATACCGACCACCAGCGCAAATGAAAAGCCATTTAGGACCTGCCCACCAAAAATATACAGCGAAAGAACAGTAAGGAAGGTGAGCCCCGAGGTCAACACGGTTCGGCTTAACGTCTGGTTGATGCTGCGGTTAACCACATCGTGCAGCGACTCACGGCGGCTCAGGCGCAGGTTTTCACGGATACGGTCAAAGACGACGATGGTGTCGTTCATGGAGTAGCCGACCAGCGTCAGGATGGCCGCAATCACAGTCAGGCTGATCTCCTTGTTGAGCAGAGCAAAAGCGCCGACGGTGATGAGGGTATCGTGGAAGCAGGCCACTACCGCTGCGACGCCATAGATCAACTGGAAGCGGAACCAGAGGTAGACGAGCATCCCAAGCATGGAATAAAGAGTTGCCAGCAGGGCCTTTGTTTCAAGCTGATGTCCCACTGTAGGACCGACAACATCCACTTTGATGCCAGAATCCGCAAAGGTATTGGCATAGTGCGCGTGCAGGGCATCGACGATCTGCTGGCGGCCGGTGTCCAACTGGGACTCGTCGTGCTGTTCAGGCAGGCTGATCAGCACCTGGTTGAACTTGGGATCGTCGTAGTTTACGACCTGCACATCCTTGATGCCCGCTGCATCGGCAGCCTGGCGAATCGCATTGATATCCGGCGTGTGGTCGAATCGGACCTCTACTTCCGTGCCGCCGCGGAAATCCACGCCAAGCGGTACCGGACTGCGAACGCCGCCGACGGGATGCGACCAGTGCACGCCCATTGCAATAAGGCCGGCTACGCTGAAGATCATAGAAAAGGCGAGGAAGTACCACTTCAACTTCAGCCAATCAACATTTACACCGCGAAACAATTCCACTGATTCTCTCCGCTTCCTGGAGGCTGGTCCCGACGGGGTCCAGCGTTTAATTTTCCCGCCGCCGGTCAGAATTCGATCCGGCAGCCCTGCTGAGGGGTCTTAGATCGAAATCGGTTCACCGGGCTTCAACCTGCCCAGGTGCCAATCGAAGATGACCCGCGAAACAAACACGGCGGTAAACAAGTTGGCAAGTAGGCCAAAGACCAGCGTGGTGGCAAAGCCCTTCACCGGGCCGGTTCCGAACAGGAACAGGATGGCCGCCGACACGATCGTCGTGACGTGGGTATCGACGATGGTCACCCAGGCATGGGCAAAGCCCTGATCGACAGCCGCCGCCGGCGCTTTGCCTGAACGCACTTCTTCGCGAATACGCTCGAAGATCAGCACGTTGGAGTCGACGCCCATACCAATGGTCAGAATGACTCCGGCGATGCCGGGCAAGGTAAGCGTGGCCGTTGAGAAGCCCATGAACCCGAGCAGAATGACCAGGTTCAGGAACAGTGCCAGGTCGGCGTTGATGCCGGAGCCGCGATAGTAGAAGAGCATGAAGGCCATGACAACGAGAACGCCCACAATGGCTGCTCGAACGCCTTCGCGAATCGAGTCCGCGCCCAAGGAAGCGCCCACGGTGCGGGTCTCAATTTCGTTGAGAGATGCCGGGAGAGCGCCGGTGCGCAGGAGCTTCGAAAGTGCGGTTACTTCGTCCTCGGAGAAGGTGCCCACGATCTCGCCGGAGTCGCGGATCGCGCTCTGAATGTTGGCTACTTCCTTCACGCGGCCACCCATGACGACGGCCATGCTGGTATTGACGTTCTTGCTGGTGTAGTCGTAGAACTTGTCGCCGGCCTCGTTGGTCAGGGTGAAGCGGACGTTGCGGCGGCCGTTCTGATCGGTGCCGGGGTCGGCGGAACGGAAGTCGCTGCCACCGACAACATATTGGCGACGCAAAACATAGACCGCATCCGCGTCGGAACCGGTGGCCAGACTGCCGGAACCATGCACCATCATCTCGTCGGGCGGGATTCCGCCGCCGGAGCTGGCCATCGCTTCCTGCTCATCCTTGTACGGACCGCCGATTACTGCGTGGATCTCAAGGCGCGCCGTGGTCTTGATAATGTTCTTGACCTGGTCAAGGTCGGAGATGCCAGGCAGCTCGACCAGGATCTGGTCCTTGCCGAGTCCGTACTCCTGAATGACGGGCTCGCTGACGCCAAGGGAGTCAACGCGGTCACGAATGGTCTCGATCGCCTGCTGGACGGTCTTCTCTTCGAGAGCCGAAACGGCCGTCGGTTTCATGGTGAGGGTCCAGGTGTTGTCCGCTCCGCCGCCGGTAAGATCGTATTCAGTGGAATACTTATTATCCAGGGTCGACCGCACGGTGCTCGATTGGGCCTGGCTGGTGCCATCCACTTGAATCACGGCGGGCTTGTTCGGATCGGGCTTGTACACCTGCGTGAAGCCCAAGTTGGCCGTCTTCAGATCCTGCTGGATGCTGCCCACGGCGTTGTCGGTTTCTGCGCTTACCGCTTCTGAAACCACGACCTGCAGAATGAGGTGAGCACCGCCGCGCAGATCGAGCCCGAGGTGAATGTTCTGCTGAATGGCTTCGAGCAGCGCTTTGCCGCTGAGCCCTGACGGAATCCTGAAGATGCCGTAGACAAAGATCAGCAGCACCGCAATGCTCAGGGCAATCTTCTTGTTGAGGTTCTTATTCATCGTCCCGTTTCTCTAGTCCAAAAAAGTGAAATCGAGTGCGCAAAAGAGGAGGCCCAGTAATCGGGTGGGCCGGAATCAGGACCCGGAGGTCCCGTCCTGCGTGGTGACGGAGGCAATGGCGCTCTTGGCCACTTCCAGCTTGATGTTGTCCGGCGCAACGCGAATGATGATTACGTCGTCCTTGATGGAAAGGATAATGCCGCGAATGCCGCCGGCGGTGGTTACCCTGTCGCCGGCCTTGATGCTGGTGAGCATTTCCTGCCATTGCTTCTGACGTTTCTGTTGCGGGCGAATCATCACCAGGTAAAGCACCGGGATTAAAAGCAGCGGCAGGAGCATGGGAAGACTTCCCCCCGCTCCGCCGACCCCGCCAGATACTGGTCCGAAAACTGCGAAACACGTTGCCAAACTTAAACCCACTTAATCATCCTTTACCTGCCCCCGGCCGCGGATTGACGCGTCCGTTCATGGCACAGGCAGACCCGGCTTTGAACCGGCCGCCTCAAAACATTTGTCTCCGGGAATGGACTTACCTCGATCCGGGCCGTTGAGTTCACTCAGCCCAGGCTCTGCCCAAACTTTGAGAAGGGTGACCCGGTTGCCGCAGGTCCGCCGACTGGAAACCAGTTCGCGCCCGCCCACCGGCCAGTAACCCAACTGCCGTCTGCTTCCTGTTCGACACGGCTTTCTGGTGGAATCTGAACCTGGACGCGTGATTTCGGAAGTCGCACGATGCAGCTTGTGCTTCGCTCCGCCAGGATTCCAAAAGAATGCCTAGAAAGATAAGAAACGCGCAGCCTGTTGCGTGTCAAGGCGCACCATCACCGCCAAGGCGGCTGGGAGCGGCAAAACGGGGCGCTGCCTGCCACCCAACGCTAGCATCGGTGAGCCTTTTGGTCGAATATCGGTGGAGTGAATACGACTGAATGCGGCACCGGCATCGAGATCGATGTAGACCCTCCGATTCCATTTGTTCTTCACGCCGGCAAAGATCAACTCGTCGTCGAGAGATCAATCGGTATTTTGATTCTGCCCATCTGCCGACGTCTGTGCACGGAAGCCCGTCTTCTTCAACGCGGAGGTGTGCGACAAGATTCGATAACAGAGAGACTCCTTGAAGAGCAGCCGGACACTGGGGGTATAGAGTCACGATGAATTTTCGTCTTTTCTTCACCTCTGGGTCAATTGTTAATTTGTGAATACCCAACGGGAGTAACCTTCGGTTTCAATAGAACCTCCTGAAGATACGCATAGAATCAAACTAATGGCAAAAAAACTGAGAGTTGGAGTTTTGTTTGGCGGGCGGAGCGGGGAGCATGAAGTTTCTCTGCTTTCGGCGGCTTCGATTTTGAAGGCTATAGATCGGAAGAAGTTCGATGTGGTGCCGATCGGGATCGACAAGAGCGGGCATTGGCTCTCTTCAGGTGCGGCACAGGGGTTGCTGGAGGGGTCGGTGCCGGAAGCGGCGCCAATCGCCAATGTCCCAAAGAAATTGCGGGCCAGAGATCCTGCGGCGACACCCGGCGCGCGTGTGCTGGCTGAGGGACAGCCGACCCTGCTCAAGCCGGAACCAGCGGAAGCGACCGAGGCATCCGCGCTGGATAGCCATGCGGCGTTGGGCGGACAATCGCTCGATGTGGTCTTTCCTGTGCTCCATGGGACGTTTGGCGAGGACGGGACCATCCAGGGGCTTTTTGAACTGGCAGGGATCGCCTATGTCGGCTCCGGCGTCCTGGGGTCGTCTGCCGGGATGGACAAGGACGTAATGAAGCGGCTGTTTCAGCAGGCGCGGCTACCCATTGTCAAGCACGTAACAATCCTGCGGGCTGACTGGGAGAAGCAGCCGCGCAAGGCAATCAGCCAAGTGGAAGCGGCGCTCAAGTATCCGGTATTTGTGAAGCCGGCAAACCTGGGTTCGTCGGTGGGAATCAGCAAGGCGCACGATCGGAGCGAACTGGGGCCGGCGCTCGACGTGGCGGCGAAGTACGACCGCAAAATGGTGATCGAGCAGGGTGTGGTTGGCACTCGCCGCGGTGGAGTTACGTCCAAAGCGCGCGAACTGGAAGTCGGCGTTCTGGGCAACGACGATCCCAGGGCCAGCGTGGTGGGCGAGATCGTTCCCGGCAAGGAATTCTACGACTACGAGGCCAAGTATCTATCTGAAGGGTCGGTCCCCGTGATTCCGGCCAGGCTCACGAAGGCGGAGACGAAGCAGATCCGGGAGATGGCCGTAGCGGCGTTCAAGGCATGCGATCTGTCGGGCCTGGCGCGGGTCGATTTTCTGATGGAGCCCGACGGCAAGAAGCGGATTTATTTGAACGAAGTGAATACGCTGCCGGGATTTACTTCGATCAGCATGTATCCCAAGCTTTGGGAGGCAACCGGCATCGGCTACAAGGATCTAATCACGCACCTGATTGAGCTGGCACTGGAGCGGCATGCGGAGAAACAGAGAACGACGTACAGCAGAGACTAGCGGAACAGCTTTCAGAGATCGGTTCACAGCTTGCGGACAGCCTCGGAATGCTCCGCACGGGAACCGTGAGCAGCAGCCCGGTGTCTAACTAGACAGTGGAGCGGTCCGGCGAACGTCCGTGCAGTTGACGAAGCGAATGGACTGAGTACTGACCACTGAAAGCCGACGACTGATAACTCGCCGGTTGCCGTATCCTAAGTCCGAGGAACTTTCACCATGACGTTGCTCGATGCACCAAAGTTCGACGCAGCCCGCGAACAGCGCAGGCAGGTGTTTCTGTACAGCACGGCCGGGTTTCTTCTTGTTCTTTTGGTAGCGTGGTGGCTGGTGGCGGGCCGGCCCGTGGATTGGCCGTGGAACTGGAACAACTATTTGTTCGGCAGATCGGTCGTCAACAACTTCCTTGCGGATGTGGAGAAGAACGACCTGGCTTCGGCCTACGGTATCTGGATTCACGACAAGAACTGGCAGCAGCACCCGACGCTCAATGGGGCTTATCCGTTTTCGCGCTTCCAGGATGACTGGAGTTCGACCAGCCCGGACAACGAATATGGAGTGATTCAGAGCCATCAGATTGCCTTGGCGGGCCGGTATGGGAATGGGGTCCTGGTGGCGGTGCTGATCAACGGGCGCAAGAGCAAGGCGCTCAATCTGGAATACGACCCAAGGACGCATTCTCTGAACTTTGCGCCCCCGGGAGTGGAATTGTATCTGGGGCCTTAGAAGCCGGCGAGTCAGCAGGTCAGCTAGTCTGCAGTATCTTTGGCGGGGTTGATGATTGGGCTCCATTTGCTTCGCGGAACCGCGGAGGGGATGGAGCCCAAGGTCTTCATGTTGCCATCAAGAAATATTTGGGATTTACGTACTTAATTCCCTGATCCACAAGATTTCCTCATTTTCTTCTTGACATTCGTGCGGGAATCAACTACCTTAAATACATCAGAGGTTGCCAACCTCAAAGGAGCTTCAAAATGATCAAGACATACGCAAAGTTCGACGCCGAAAAGAACCGCACTTCGCCCATCACGGTTGACGGCAAAATACGCTGGATCACCGCTGATCTGGCCCTTTCTATCGAGGGCTGGAAGCAAGCCGCCATCGCTGACTACGCGGCCAAATCCGGAGATGCGGTGACCAACAGCCATCGCATCTTTGTCATCTATCAATCACCCCGCTTTAATTACGTCTTGTCTGTTACCGACGCGGCCTTCGACGGGCCAAACCTTTCCGTCGTCGCCTCTGTACTTAGCATCAGCGATGTCACCAAGAAGTACGATGCCGATCCCCGCTGGCAGCGGATCGTAGCTGGTATCAATCCCATCTCTGACCTGATTGCATAGACTCCGCCGCGCCCTTTTCCTTGGGTAAGCGGTGCGTCGGGCTTGGCAGCCTGGGCCGGTACGTAACCCGGCAGAAAGTCTCCCGCCATGAGCAGATCGACTATCAGCACTTTCCAACTCTTCCAAATGTTCCCGGACGAGGAAACAGCCCGCGTCTACCTTGAGAGCCGCCTTTGGCCTAAAGGTGTCACCTGCCCAACCTGTGCCGGTCAGGACCGCATCACGCCACGCAAGGCTGGCTTTCACCGCTGCAACAAATGCCAGCTTGACTTTACGATCCGCACTGGCACTATCTTCGAGCGGTCGCATATCCCGCTCAATAAGTGGCTGTATGCGATGTATTTGCTCGTCACCGCCCGCAAGGGCATCTCGTCCATGCAGATCGCCAAGGAAATCGGCGTCCAGCAGAAATCTGCATGGTTCATGCTCCACCGCTTGCGTGAGGCTTGCGGCGGTGAACTCGCCAAACTGCAAGGCATAGTCGAAGCCGATGAAGCCTTTTTCGGCGGCAAAGAGGCCAACAAACACGAATCCAAGAAACTCCGGGCCGGTCGCGGATCGGTTGGCAAGACAGCCGTTGTCGGACTCAGGGAGCGGGGCGGTCGCACCATCGCTTATCCCGTCCCGAACACAGACAAAGAGTGCTTGCAGGGTGCGGTCCTCGATAACGTTGAAGTCGGCACCCAACTCATGACAGATGAATCGACCGGCTACGCTGGAATTGGCGGCCTCTTTTTCGGGCATGAGACGGTAAACCATAGCGCCGGGGAGTACAGCCGGGGTGATGTGAACACCAACTCCATTGAAAGTGTTTGGGCGGTCATGAAGCGTGGGATGTATGGCGTCTACCACCACGCCAGCCCTAAGCATCTTCACCGCTATGTGGACGAATTCACCTTTCGCTTGAACGAGGGTGATGTGAAGATTCACACGCTGGACCGTCTCGACAGCTTCATCAAAGCCGTAGACGGCAAGCGTCTGACCTACGCGAGGTTGATCCAATGAAGCCACCTAAAATCCTCAACAAAATGGTTGATGTGGTACTCGCTTACCGACCCGAATCCAAGGTCAAACCGCCGAAGGAACGAAAGAAATCCACAAAGAGGCTAAGTGATGTGGAATCAAAGAAACGGGAGTCAACTACGTAAATCCC
>Ga0302140_10008632_pt1 | contig 12664 bp, 12 predicted proteins | sample I_Bog_E1_1_FD_202095 | JGI IMG/M metagenome (GOLD analysis project Ga0302140, IMG submission 202095) | Peat permafrost microbial communities from Stordalen Mire near Abisko, Sweden - I_Bog_E1_1 | ecosystem: Environmental > Terrestrial > Soil > Wetlands > Peat | place: Sweden: Abisko, Stordalen...
TTGTTTTCGTCTCCGACGGCATCCTCGACGCCGAAAACGCGCAAGGTGAAATGTACGGCGAGGAGCGCTTGGCAGGAGTGCTCTGCGCCTATCGCGACCTCCCAGCCCAGGAGATCGCCGATGCGATCCTGGCGGACGTAACAGAATTCCAAGGTGCGCAAGACCGTTTCGACGACGAGACCATCATCGTCCTCCGCGTGCGCTAAGCCCCGCGAGCTACGCCGCGAGGTTCAAGAAAACGAAACCCAGCGTCACTCAGTCCAACGGCTATGGCAATTCGATCGCAAGTGGATATTGACGATAACCAATCGATAGCTGCTTAATGGACTGTGCTGCGAGCTTTCGTAGCAGAAAGCGGCATGGGGAATGCTCAAAACCTCTGTTCCCATCCTCGCAAGCGCTCTGATTGTCGTGGTCGCCGGCGTAAATGCGCCTTCGCAACAGCCTGTCTACTCAGCTCCACTCGATATAACTCACGGCAGACCATACGTCATGGTTCTGGTCAACGGCAAGGGACCTTTTCGCTTTGTCATCGACACGGGAACCGGTGGACAAGCCTTTGTCACTTCGGAACTTGTTGACCAGTTGGGGCTCCCTGAGGCCGGCCAAATCCATCTCAACGATCCCAGTGGACAGGGCGGCCGCAAGGTCCCCATGGTTCTTATTCGATCAATCGAAGTTGCCGGCGTCCAGTTCACCGGGGTCAAAGCCGCGGTGCATAAACTGGACATCGGAGATGGCTCCTGTCAAGGGCTTTTGGGGTTTGTGCTGTTTCGCAACTATATGCTCACGCTCGATTACCCAAAGCGGCAGATGGTCCTCGCCCAGGGAAGTCTCACTCCGGATGGCGGGCGATCCGTCCTGCCCTTCCGCATGCCCGACGGCATTCCCATTGTCTCGATGGCCATCGGCGGAAAGACGATTGACGCCCAGCTCGACTCAGGTGGTGGGGGCCTGAGCGTGCCGCAGGAGTTGACCTCGCGGCTCAAGTTCTCTTCCATCTCCGCCAGCCTTGGAAACGCCCAATCCCTGTCCACGCGCTTCCTGGTCACGGGAGCAACATTGGCCACCGATGTTCGCGTAGGATCCTACATCTTCGAGCATCCATTTGTTGAAATCAATCCCGCATTTCCCATAGCCAACTTCGGCTCCGTTCCCATGGAGAACTTTTCACTCACATTCGACCAGATAAATCTCCTGGTTCGATTCGAAGCCCGGCAACGCGTGCTCCATCTCGGCGCAACTCCTGGCGCCATTCGTCTGCTCAACGCACCCCCGGCCCAGCCGCATGACTCGACACTAGTTCCGGTTGGATAGCTACTGGCTGAGACTTCTTTGCCGAAATCGATCCAGCCAGAATCCAGCAGCCGCCGGATATGCCCAGAGCAATAAACGCGCTCGACCACTCGTCAGGATCATGCGAGCGCGGGTAACTGATAACCCGCGGCGCATGGAGCACCACGAACCATAGCAGAAACATAATTCCCATCATCGCCGCTGCCCACTTATCCAACCATCCTGTTGCAATGCTCAATCCCGCGGCGATAAAGGCGATGGCGGTGAGATTCGCCCAGAACCATCCTGATCCGGGAATCCAGCGCGGCACCAGGCTGACGATCAAGCCGAATACAAGATAGTGATCGAGCCCGAACACGATAGCGGAACCGGCGAACAGATACCGGGCTGAGAAGATGAGGCTATCCACAGCTTTTTCCCATGGGTGAATGGCCTCTCCAGCCGGGCGCAACGTCCCCGCAAGAATCAATGCGGAACAGCCCAGAATCAAAGTCTCAAACGCGCCGGTGCGAACCCCAACATCCCATGGATTCGCTGCCACTCTCGAAATCTGAAGCGCCAGATCACTCAGCAGAAACAGAATGCCCGCAAACGTTGCCGCGACGCGCGCGCCGAGGTTAGCCAGAATTGAAATCCCGGACGCAATAAGGCTCAACCCCGTCAACCATCCCCACCATGGAGAGGCCGGAACCCACGGAATGACCGGCAGAAATACATCCGTCGTGCGCGCGCATGCCAGGTTCACAATGCCCAATGCCGCAAGAGAAGCCGCGAAAATCAGCCGCCCTTGTTTCAGAATGCTCTCGATGCTGAAAGTGTTCATGGCGTCGTGTTGCCTCATCAGAATCAGCCGGTGCTTTCATTTCGCCTTCCGAAAATGATGCCTGACCAGCAAGCGTGTCTATTTTAGGTTCGCACCCTGGTTTTACCTCGCAAAGCGGTCGGTAGCAATAGCCACTTGCTCCGGATTTGCCCTTACCACTAAAATCGATGGGTGAAAAGCTCACCGCACCACGCCCTGCCCATCTTCACCGTAGACCGCTCCGCCGCCAGCCCTCTGCATAAGCAGATTTACCAGGGATACCGCGAGGCAATCCTGCGCGGCGATCTGCGCCCAGGTGACCGGATTTCCTCCAGCCGGGAGTTCGCCGTCGAGCTCGGCATCTCTCGCTTCCCCGTGCTCAATGGCTATGCACAACTGCACGCGGAGGGTTACCTTGAAAGCCGCATCGGAGCCGGCACATTTGTTTCCAGTTCCCTGCCGGAGCAGTTGATGTCCGTTACGCAGCCTGACGGCCAGACTCCCCCAAGTCCATCGGGACCCCGCCCAGTGGCCCGCCGATCCTCTCTTTATTCCTCCTTTCCATTCGCGGCCAGGACACGTGGCTGGGGATCCTTTGGCGTTCATCAGCCTGCGCTCGATCATTTTCCTTTCCAAATCTGGTCCAGCCTCGTCGGCCGTCACAGTCGAAACCCTCTTGCCAGCGCCATCCATCCGGTCGATCCCCGCGGCAGCGAGAGATTCCGCAAGGCCATCGGCAACTATTTGCGAACGGCTCGAGGAGTAAAGTGCCACCCGGATCAAATCATGGTGGTTTCCGGGTCGCAGCAGGCGCTGGATCTGACTTCCCGAGTTCTCCTCGATCCCGGAAACCCGGTATGGGTGGAGGAGCCCGGTTATGCCCTGCAGCGCAATGTGCTAACCGCCGCCGGCTGCCGCCTCATTCCGGTTCCGGTCGACCGCGAAGGTATGGATGTGAGCACCGCGATCAAGCGATCTCCCCGGGCGCGAGCCGCATTTGTTACTCCGTCTCACCAATATCCGCTGGGCTCAACCATGAGCGCGTCGCGCCGTATTCAACTGCTCAACTGGGCCCAGTACGCCGGCGCGTGGGTCGTCGAAGACGATTACGACAGCGAGTATCGCTACGAGAGCCTTCCCGTCCCATCCATGCACGGTTTGGACCTGAACTCCCGCGTCATCTACATCGGGACCTTCAGCAAGGTCCTGTTCCCATCGCTGCGGCTGGGGTACATGGTGCTTCCGGCTGACCTGGTCGACCGGTTTGTTGCCGTCAGGTTTGCCATGGATATTTACCCGCCCTATCTGTTTCAGGAGGTCCTGGCGGACTTCATTGAAGAAGGCCACTTCACACGGCACCTGCGCAAGACGCGCCAGGTTTACAAAGAGCGGCGTTCGGCCCTGGTCGAGAGCCTTGCTCAAGAGTTCCCATCCGAATCCGGATTCGAGGTGCATGGAGCCGAGGCCGGCATGCATCTGACCATGACGCTTCCCGAGCCGTTTCGCGACGTGGAAATTGCCGCAAGGGCCGCGAGAGAGAGGCTTTGGCTGTGGCCGCTTTCCCCTGCCTACCTCACTGAAAAGCCCCGGCAGGGCTTCATCCTGGGGTTCGGAAGCACTCCTCCGGACCGGATTCCGGGGGCGGTCCGCACCCTCCGGACTCTCGTTGAGAGGTAATGGCGGGAACTACGGTTCCTTCTCCACCAGCGGCACCCAAAAGCGAAAGCTGGCTCCGTGTCCCGGCACGCTGGCAGCCTCAATTCCGCCCCCATGCACGGCCAGAATCGAGCGGGTTATCGCCAGTCCCATCCCTGTTCCCTTGCCGGTCACTGCGCCTTTTTTCCCCCGGTAAAACTTCTCGAAAATCAAGGGAAGGTCAACGGAGTCGATGCCCTGTCCGTTATCCTCCACGCGAAACTCCAGCCGGTCGTTGGCGCGATGGCTGCTCAACGTAATGCGGCCTCCGGCCGGGGTAAAGCGAGCTGAGTTCTCAAGCAAATGCCGCAATACCCGGCCAAGCAAATGCGGATCGAACCACGCGGGCTCGTCCGGCTCATCCACCGCAATGCTCACCCTGTGCCCGGCCAAAGCCTTACGCGATCCCTCCACCGCCTGCTCCAGCAGCGCGCGCGGGTGCTGCGGAACCGCGTGCACATGCACCACATTGGCATCGATCTCTGCCATCTCGACCGCCTCGCCAATCAGCATGTCGAGGCGCGCCGACTCCTCATCCACAATCGTCACCAGGTCCAGCCGCCCGGCTTCGTCCAGGCCCCCACCCTCCAGCAGCGTTGTGGCAGCCGCTCGAATCGAGGTCAGCGGCGTGCGCAATTCGTGCGTCAACGAGTCGATCAGCGCCGTGCGCAGCCGTTCTCCCTCGCGCGCAGCCTCCATCCGCGCCGACGCTTCAACTGCCATTGAGCGGGCCAGCACAATGGCTACCTGGGCGCTGACGGCTGTGGCAACCTCACGCGAAAGCAGCGCCGGCCGCCAACCCAATGCCCCCACTGGACGCAGCCCCAGCATCAATGCGGTGGTGTAAAAATCCGAGTGCATCGCGATGGTTGGGCTCTGTCCCTGGGTTACCAACCGCATTCCCGCCAGCATGCTCGCGGGTAAATTCTTGGTCGAGGCATAATACTCATCCTCTTCGCACACGTAGAGCACCACGCCATTCAGGGCAAATATCCGGTCAATCAGCATCGGCAAATCGTGGATCAGCCCGGCCGCATCCTCGTGCAGCATCATCTCCTGGCTCAGCGCGTAAAGGCGTTCCACGTCTTCCCGCCGCTGTTCGGCGTGGCGAGTCTGGCGTCGCGCCCGTTCCGCAACCCGGCTTACCACCAGGCAACAGGCCACAAACGACGCCATCGCAGTCCACTCCTGCCCACCGGCAAGTCGAAGCGTGTGGTAGGGAAGCAGGAAAAAGTAGTCAAACGACAAAGCGCAGACGACTGCGATATAAAGCGCCAGCCAGATTCCTGCCTGTGTGGCCGACCAAACCACCAGCACCAGAAACACCATCCCCGCTGCGGTCGAGTTGGCCCCTATCCAAACCAGCAGAACCGTGGTCGCCGCCGCTATCAGCGTTGCCAGCAACCCCCGAAACATCTTCTTCGAGTAGGAGAGTATGTCCATTCTGTTTCCCCGGAAATCATACCGGACGGGCTATGATGTAATGTCCTGAAGAAAGAAGATCATACATGCCCGGCAGAATTCTGGTTATCGACGACGAACCGCAAATCACCCGCGTGCTGCGTGCCGCGCTTTCCGCGCAAGGTTACGACGTGCGCACCGCCAACGATCCCGAAGAGGGTTTGCAGGTTTTCAAGGAGTGGCCGCCCGACTTGGTGGTCACAGACCTGATGATGCCCGGCTTGTCCGGCGTCGATGTCACGCGCGCCATCCGAACGCGCTTCCCCACTCCCATTCTGATCCTCTCCGTTCGCGACCACGAGCGCTCCAAGGTCGAGGCGCTCGACGCCGGCGCGGACGACTACGTTACAAAGCCCTTCAGCATTCAGGAGTTGCTCGCGCGGGTTCGGGCCCATCTTCGCCGCGCCCCTGAGCGCACCACCTCAGCCATCGAGGCCGGCGACTTCGTTGTCGATTCCAGCGCTCACACCATTACCGTAATGAACAAGGCCATTCACCTCACCCCCAAGGAATTCGAACTGCTTCTTCACCTTGCAAGGCACTCGGGAAAAGTTATGACCCATCGCGCCCTGCTGACCGCCGTCTGGGGAGCTCAATCCGCTCACCAGCCGGAATACCTGCGCGTCTTCGTGGGTCAGTTGCGCAAGAAACTCGAAGCCGAAACAGGCAAGCAGTACATCCAGACAGAACCCTGGGTAGGCTACCGGTTCATTCCGGAAGGCTGGGCCGGAAACGAAGAGTAACCCCTGAAATCCATGTCCATCTCAGGGCTGAATTCATCCCACATGAAGAAAAGATAAAGATTTCATGAGGAAAATCCACCTTTCCTTCGTTTCCTTACACTTTATTTAGGAACCCTTGTCCATACTCAAACTTGTTGTCAGGCACTATTGTTCTTGAACCTGTCCGGCCAATTGGCCGACTGAACTGCGAGACCCAAGAATGCAAAACCTCCTGCAAGATGGAACGATGTTGCTGTTCACAGTTGTTTTCTTCGTACTGGCCTTTCTCTACGTCAAGGCCTGCCAGAAGTTGAGGTAGCCGCCAATGCAAATTGACGTCGTCACAGTAATTGCGTTGATCTTGTCCGTCCTGCTTCTTGGCTACCTGACCCTCACCCTGCTCTTCCCGGAGAAGTTCTAGCATGTCCGCCAATGGCTGGTTGCAATTTGCCCTCTATTCCCTTGTTCTCCTAGCAACCGTTCGTCCAGTTGGCATCTATCTGGCTCGCGTGTTTGAAGGGGAAAGCACCTGGCTCGATCCCATTCTCCGCCCGTTCGAACGGCTCATCTACAAGCTGTCCGGCGTTCGTGCCGACCAGGAGATGAACTGGCGCGAGTATGCCTTCGCGATGCTTGGCTTCTCGGCGGTCACCCTGGTTGTCACGTATGGCTTTGAGCGATTGCAGAACCTGTTGCCCTTTAACCCGCAAGGGCTTGCCGCCGTGGGGCCCGATCTGGCCTGGAATACCGCTGCCAGCTTTACGACCAACACCAACTGGCAGTTCTATACACCAGAGACCACCATGAGTTATCTCACTCAGATGGCCGGACTGGCGACGCATAACTTCTGGTCGGCCGCCGCGGGAATGGCAGTTGCCGTCGCCTTTATCCGCGGCATCAAGCGGACCACCTCGGCCACCATTGGCAACTTCTGGGTGGACATGACTCGCTCGCTGCTCTACATCCTGGTGCCAGCATCTTTGCTCTACGCGTTGCTGCTGGTCGGACAGGGTGTGCCACAGAACCTGCACGCTTACACAACGGCCCATACCATCGAGGGCCAGACGCAGACCATCGGCCAGGGCCCGGTCGCCTCGCAGGAAGCCATCAAGATGCTGGGCACAAACGGGGGCGGATTCTTCAACGCCAACAGCGCTCACCCCTTCGAGAACCCTACGCCGTTCTCCAACTTTCTCCAGATCCTGTCCATCTTCATCATCCCCGCCGGCCTCACTTACACGCTGGGCCGGATGACTGGCTCGCCCGGACACGGTTGGGCCGTGCTGGCGGCCATGTTCATCCTTTTTGCCGCTGGATTCGCCACCGTTTACTGGGCCGAGTCCCAACCCCATCCCCTGATTCATGGGGCGGCCCAGGCACGCACGATCAGCGCGCCGGGCGGCAACATGGAAGGCAAAGAAGTCCGCAACGGCATCGCCGAGTCGGCCCTGTTCGCCACCATCACCACCGACGCAAGTTGCGGCGCAGTCAACGGAGTCCACGACAGCTTTACTCCTCTTGGCGGCATGGTGGTGCTGATCAACATCATGATGGGCGAAGTGGTCTTCGGAGGCGTCGGCGCAGGCCTGTACGGCATCCTCATCATGGTCGTGCTTGCGGTCTTCATCGCCGGTCTCATGGTGGGCCGCACGCCCGAGTACCTGGGCAAGAAGATCGAGTCCTACGACGTCAAGATGTCCATGCTCTACGTGCTCATCTTTCCGCTCATCATCCTCACGCTCACGGCCGCCTTTGTGCTTTGGCCCTCGGTCGGCCTGGCCGCCCTTACTAATCAAGGGCCGCACGGGCTCACCGAAATCCTATATGCCTTCACCTCCGCGGTAGGCAATAACGGATCGGCCTTTGCCGGACTCAACGCCAGCGTCAGTCCCACTACGCTGTGGTGGTACGACGTGGCCATGGGCTGGGCCATGCTGGGCGGACGCTTTCTCATGATGATTCCGGTGCTCGCACTGGCCGGTAACCTGGCCCAGAAAAAGAGCGTGCCACCCTCTCCTGGAACCTTCCCGGTCAACACCAGCCTGTTCACCGTGCTGCTCACTGGTGTCATCGTCATTCTCAGCGCGCTGACCTTTTTCCCGGCCCTCAGCCTGGGACCAATCCTGGAACACCTGCTGATCAAGTCAGGGCAGCTTTTCTAACCCTCAGCTGTCAGTTCCCGGCGCTGACAACTGCGAACTACGAACTGTGAACTACGAACCGTCTCTAGAAACGGACTAACATGGTAACCAAGAAAAGTCTTTGGAACACGGCAATCCTCAACCAGGCGCTGCTGGATTCGGTGCGCAAGCTCGATCCCCGCTGGATGGTCAAGAATCCGGTGATGTTTGTTGTCGAGGTGGGCTCCGTGCTCACCACGGCGCTGCTCATCGACAACACCGTTCATCACCGCCCCGGCTTCGGGTTCAACCTTCAAATCACGCTCTGGCTGTGGTTCACGGTGCTCTTTGCCAACTTTGCCGAAGCCATGGCCGAGGGCCGTGGCAAGGCCCAGGCCGACACCCTGCGCAAGGCCAAGGGCGAAACCATTGCGAAACGCTACACGGGATCGGGCGGCCTTGAAGAAGTCGCCAGCGGCCTGCTTCGCCTCGGCGACGTAATTTACGTTGAAGCCAACCACTACATCGCGGGCGACGGCGAAGTTATTGAGGGCGTAGCGTCGGTGGATGAGTCGGCCATAACAGGCGAGTCCGCTCCAGTTATCCGCGAGGCCGGCGGCGATAGGTCGGCAGTTACCGGCGGGACCAAAGTGTTATCCGACTGGATAAAGGTCCGCATAACTTCGAACCCAGGCGAAACCTTCCTTGACCGCATGATCGCCCTGGTCGAAGGAGCAACCCGCCAGAAGACTCCCAACGAAATCGCCCTCAGCATTCTGCTCTCCGGCTTGACCATCGTCTTTCTTCTTGCCGTCGTCACCTTGCAGCCATTCGCCATCTACTCCAAGGCTCCGCAAACGGTCTTTGTGCTGGTGTCGCTGCTGGTCTGTCTCATTCCCACCACCATCGGCGGCTTGCTGTCGGCCATCGGCATCGCAGGCATGGACCGCCTCGTCCAATACAACGTGCTGGCCATGAGCGGCCGCGCCGTCGAAGCCGCCGGCGACGTAAACACCCTGCTCCTGGATAAGACCGGAACCATCACCCTCGGCAACCGTCAGGCCACCGAGTTCTACCCCGCCCCGGATGTCAGCCCCGAGCGCATGGCCAACGCCGCGCAGTTAGCCTCCCTCAGCGACGAAACACCCGAAGGCCGCTCCATTGTCGTGCTGGCCAAGGAGAAGTACGGTCTTCGCGGTCGCGACCTCAGCGGCATTCACGCCGAGTTTGTACCCTTCACCGCCCAGACCCGAATGAGCGGCGTCAACCTTCCCGGCACGCGCATTCGCAAGGGGTCCGTCGATGCCATTGCACGATTCCTGGAGGAGCAAGGCTCGCAGCTTCCGCAAAGAGTCCGCGAGCATGTCGAAGAGATAGCCCGCGCCGGAGGCACACCGCTGGTTGTTGCCGAGAACGCAGCCGCACTGGGAGTTATCTATCTTAAAGACATCGTCAAGGGTGGACTCAAGGAGCGCCTCGCGCGCCTCCGCGCCATGGGCATCCGAACCATCATGATCACCGGCGACAATCCGCTGACCGCCGCGGTGATTGCCCGCGAGGCCGGCGTCGACGACTTCCTGGCCGAGGCCAAGCCCAAAGATAAGATGGACCTGATCAAGCGCGAACAGGCCAAGGGCAAACTCGTAGCCATGACTGGCGACGGCACCAACGACGCGCCCGCACTGGCCCAGGCCGACGTGGGCGTGGCCATGAACTCCGGCACACAGGCCGCAAAAGAAGCCGGTAACATGGTCGATCTCGACTCCAATCCAACCAAGCTCATCGAGATAGTCGAGATAGGCAAGCAGTTACTCATGACCCGCGGCGCGCTTACCACCTTCAGCATCGCCAACGACGTGGCCAAGTACTTCGCCATCATCCCGGCGATGTTCCAAGTGGCGTTCCCGGCGCTCAGCGTCCTTAACATCATGTATCTGCATTCGCCCCACTCGGCCATTCTCTCCGCGGTCATCTTCAACGCGGTAATCATCGTGGCTCTTATTCCGCTGGCTCTCAAGGGCGTCAAGTACGAGCCCAAGGCTGCCGATATTCTGCTGCGCAACAACCTGCTCATCTATGGCGTGGGCGGCATAATTGTGCCCTTTATAGGCATCAAGGCCATCGACATGTTACTGGTAGCCGTGCATCTGGCGTAAGCAGATTTGTATTGGCGCGCAAACTGAGTCTGGTGTAACGAGTTTTGTATCAGGGCACGACTTTAGTCGTGCCGAAAATGGTCGTAAGAAGAACGTGGGCTTTAGCCCCTGCGGGTTGTTCTAAGGAGATTCACCGTGCACTCAACATCCACATTGCCTCCCGTTTCCGCCCCACCGGCCGCAACCGGGACGCACTCCGTCTGGAAGACATCGATTCGCTTTACCATCGTCACAACAATCCTGTTGGGCCTTGGCTATCCGCTGCTGGTTACCGGCATCGCTGGTGTCCTGTTCCCCCGCAAAGCGGCCGGAAGCCTCATCCTCAAGGACGGTCAGGTCATCGGCTCGGAGCTGCTTGCCCAGAGCTTCACCTCCGACAAGTACTTCCACCCGCGCCCATCTGCTGCCGGCAACGGTTACGATGCCACCTCTTCCGGCGGCTCCAACTTGGCCCAATCCTCGAAGGCCCTCGTCGACCGCATTCAAGGCTCCATCGACGCCCTCTCGAAAGAGAACCCTGGCCATCCCGTGCCCATCGACTTGGTCACCACCTCCGGCTCCGGCCTCGATCCCGACATCACTCCCGATGCCGCATATTTCCAGGCCCAGCGCGTTGCCAAAGCTCGCGGGATTGGCGAGGACCGCATCCGCGCGCTCATCGACCAGAACACCACCGGCCGTCAACTCGGCGTCCTCGGCGAACCCAGGGTCAATGTCCTCGATTTGAACCTGGCGCTCGACAAGATTGGAAAGTAGGCGACGCTAGCGGATCAGCAGCTTGAACGCATGGGTCCACTGGTTGCGTTGAAAGCCCGGAATGCACCATAACATGCACAACGGCTCAATGGCGCGCGCAGCCTCGACCGTTCCCATATCCGCGGTCTCCCAGCCAAATTCATCCAGAATCCCGCCCACCGTCTGCTTCGCCGATTCGTTGTTTCCAGAGATGAACATGGTCGGCTTGCCTTCTTTGTAAATAGGATTCACCATTGAGACGTTGCCGACGGAATTGAAGGCCTTCACAAAGTGAACGCCGGCAAACTCGCGCTGCAACTGCTCCATCAAGGATTCATTCGGACCGGTGAAGAATCTCAGTACTCCATTCTCAGGCGGCAAATCGGCAATCGGGTTGGTCGTATCCGCAACAGTTTTTCCCGACAGATTCTCGATTCCCGCCAGCCGAAGCACCTCCGCGGCGGCTGTTCCTTTCACCGCCAGAACCAGCAAGTCACCAAACTCCGCCGCCTCTGCAAAGCTGCCCACGGATCCGCCCGCGTTTTGCTTCAGCCACTCCATCAGCTTCCCGGCTGTCCCCGTTCCCACCTTTACCTCATGACCATGCTTCAGAAAACCGCTGGCCAGCACCTTAGCCACAACGCCCGATCCAAGCACTCCCACCTTCATAGCAATTCCTCTCAGGCATGAGTGTAGCGGAACAAAATCTGCCACCGCAAAGCCAGCCGCTCCCAATAAAGTTCAAGGCCATCCCGGCTGAGGCCAGGATGGCCCATTGAACCCGCGAGGTCTTCCATCTCGCGCGGCCCACTTTTACTGATTGGCGCTTGACCCTGGCGCGCCGCTGGCGGTTGCCGTCTGCTCGCCACCCATGTTCGACAGCATTTGCACTTCAACCCGCCGATTCTGCTTGCGCCCTTCCGCAGTCGTATTCGGTGCAACTTCCTTGTCCTTCCCAATGCCGATCAGGTAGAACCGGTGCGCGGGAATCCCATACTTCGATGCCAGGTATTGCACCACCGCATCTGCCCGGCGCTGGCTAAGTTCATAGTTATACTGAGCTGGCCCGGTCGAATCCGTCCCGCCGGTCACTTCCAGAATGAAGCTCTTTGCCGTGCCCATCTGACCGGCAAACGTGTCCAACTGGTCCTTGTCGTCCTTGGTCAGAACCGCTTTGTCGAAGCCAAAAGTCACCTGAACATTGGATAGCGGCTTGTACGTATCCAATCCCTTTACAATACTGTCCAGTGAATCCGCGCGATGCACCGCGTCGTTAGCAGCGGTCTCGGCCTGACCGGCTGCCGAACTCGCAACCTGAGCATTCTGGTTGGCCGTATCTGCCGCGCCCTGGGCTTGCGTGATGCCCGCCTGCGCCCGGTCGTTCACGTCGTGAAGCTGTTGGTTGTTCGCCGCTGTCTTGGCGTCCAGTTGGTCCGTATGCTCCACCAATGGCTGAGTCTGCGTATGCACATAATTCTTGGTTGCGCATCCAGTGACTCCTGCAACCGCAAGGCCAGCCGCCAATCCCAAATATCCAAACCGGTACAGTCTCATCACTTTGTTCCTCCAGATGCCTGTCTCTGTCAAAAAAATCCAGGTTGCAAGCATAGATTTCGATCCTGCCACCCACTACCTTGCATCTGGGTAGCCAATCAAGGATAGATCTTCAAGCTATTG
>Ga0302140_10008640_pt1 | contig 12658 bp, 12 predicted proteins | sample I_Bog_E1_1_FD_202095 | JGI IMG/M metagenome (GOLD analysis project Ga0302140, IMG submission 202095) | Peat permafrost microbial communities from Stordalen Mire near Abisko, Sweden - I_Bog_E1_1 | ecosystem: Environmental > Terrestrial > Soil > Wetlands > Peat | place: Sweden: Abisko, Stordalen...
CCTCGACACCATGAATGAAAAACAGATCCGCTCCATCGAACGAGCAAGAGCCGCCGCCCAAAGCACCCTTCACCGTTCCCTCAACCAGCTCCGCAAAATCCAGACCGAACGCATCGCCCGCAGCGAAATCGACTGGGGCAAGCTCGGCTTCCCCCCGCTCGCCGACACCGCCAAAGCCCAGCAAGCCCTCATCGCCCAATACCGCCTCGACAAAGAAGTGCGTGACCTGCAAAACGCAGCCGAGAACGCCGAGTCCGAAGAATTGGCTTCTTTTTGTAAAACCCCCGAACCCGCGGCGGAAGCCGCGTCGCCCAGGCCCCCCGCAACCCTCAATTTCCCCCGTAACGCCCCGTGCCCCTGCCGCTCAGGCAGGAAATTCAAGCACTGCTGCATAGGAAAGGCCGCTTAGAGAACAAACACACCCAACATTTCAAACACGAAGGCGCCCAGGAAACCCAACCTGCGCCCTCTTATAACTCGGCTCTTAAGGAAAGAGCTATGAAACCGCAATCCGGTTGGACTACGAGACTCGACGCTATTTTTTCAGCCGCCTGGGAAGATGATTGAAGTCGCTGAGGAAATGAAATGTGGCCGAAAGCCGGAACTTCAAAGAACTGTTACAGCTCTTAAACGATTGCCAGGCTGAGTCTTCAACCAGCGGATAGCAATAGCTCCGAGGAAGCCGACGGGGGCGTCGGATCAGGGGATCCGCCCCAGTGTGCCCGACATGGGCAGAATCTTGTTGGATGAAAGGAGCCAACCGGAACCGATGACGGTAACCGTAGCGAAACGCAAGGCGTAGCCGCGAGGCGAAGCTGAAAGAAGCGTGTAGCAAACCCTCGACTGTAGGAACACGAACTGGCAGTGAGGCCGGGTGCGGGCGGCAAGCTGGCTGGGAACAGCGAAGCCCAAAGGTCATCAAGACGCATCAGGTAGAGCCAGTCGGCGCGAGGGGAACGATTCTGCACCTTACCCGGGGAGGTCTCCTCCGTGAGAGCGGAGGAGAAGTCAGCAGAGGCCGTAGTAGCTGAGAAGGCCGGTAACGCGGCTGGAGCGAAGGGCTTGACCCAGAGGCAACGATTAATGGCCAGGCCTTATCCGTGGATAAGGTGACCTGTGCGACTGCGCCTGTGGTCAGAACTAAAGAACGGAGCTAAAGAGGGGACTGGAACGGTCCAAAGAGGCCCGAGTCACGAAGAGCATCAACTACGGTTGCCGCTTCGTGAATGCCGGAGGCAGAAGCGGTGCAGCCGCAGCGAGCCAAAAGCGATGGACTTGAGACGCCGTTTCGCGAACCTTCCGAAAGAGAGCGATGTACGAGAACCTGATGGACGAAGTCGTAACGGACGAGAACTGCCAGTCAGCCTTAGCAGCGGTAAAACGCAACAAAGGGGCGGCGGGGATCGACCGGATGACGACAACGGAACTGGAGAGTCATCTTCAGGCGCACTGGGAAAAGATTCGAGTGAAACTGCTGGCGGGAACCTACGTTCCGAGTCCTGTGAGGCGGGTAGAAATACCCAAGCCGAGCGGGGGCACGAGGATGCTGGGGATTCCGACGGTACAGGATCGATTCATACAGCAGATGCTTTTGCAGAAGCTGACACCGATCTTCGACCCGCAGTTCAGCGAGTCGAGCTACGGATTTCGACCGGGGCGAAGCGCACAGGACGCCGTGCGAGCCGCACAGAAGTATGCGCAGGAAGGCAAGGACTTCGTTGTCGATATCGATATCACGAAGTTCTTCGACCATGTCAATCACGACATTCTGATGGGCCGGATCGGAGCCGTGATCCGGGACAAGCGGGTGTTGGGGCTGATCGGGAAATTCCTGCGGCGGGGAGCGATGGTGGACGGGATAGTAACCGCCAGTGAGGAAGGGACGCCGCAAGGCGGGCCGCTGTCTCCACTACTGGCCAATATCTATCTGGACGCACTCGACAAGGAACTGGAGGAGCGGGGGCATTCTTACTGCCGGTACGCCGACGACTGCAACATTTACGTGAGCAGTCAGGCGGCGGCGGAACGGACGCTGGCCTCGATTCAGGACTGGATCGAGAAGCGACTGCGGCTGAAGGTGAATCCTGCCAAGAGCGGGACGGGGAGGGTTTGGGAACGTAAGTTCCTGGGCTTTCGACTGAACCGCAAACTGCAGATCGGAATAGCACCGGAGAGCATCGAGCGATTCAAAGCTAAGGTTCGGGAGCTCCTGAGAAGCTGTCAGAGCCGGACCAGCAATGAATTGCGAGATGCGTGGAAAAGCTATATCCAGGGTTGGTGGGGGTACTTCCGACTGACCGAGGACAGGCGACCGATTTTCCGGCTGGAAGGCCGGATACGTCGGCATATCCGGAAACTGTTCTGGCTGCGATGGCATAGCCGCGAAGGGCGCGAGCGGAAGTTGCGCGGTCTCGGACTGAAAGGCCTCCTGCTGAAGGTGGCCTCAAGTACCCGAGGCGCGTGGCACATCGCCCGGACGGGAAGCCTGCAGAAGGCACTGTCGAACGCCGTCCTGCGCGGTGCCGGTTTCCTGATGCCATCAGACCTCGCGGCGATGAGCCGCTGAGTTCAACCGCCGGGTGCGGAAAACCGCACGTCCGGTGGTGTGGGAGGGTGACCGGGCGCAATCCCGGTCACTCGACCCGATCGGCGCTGCCCTGGAAAAGTATGCGGCATTGGGCGCTGACTTGCCTGGCTCGGGCGCACACCCCTTGTAACGTCAAACCGCGGACAGGCTGTGAGAAATGCGCGTTATAGCAGCGATTACCCGATCGGGTTACTGTATCTCTCCAGGAATAGTTGTATTTTGATTTCAAGCGGGCAGAGAGTCGCTCCGGAAAACATGTCTGAACAAGCTCCTATCCGGATCCTGAGCGTTGACGATCACCCGTTGCTGCGCGACGGAGTTTCCTTCGTCATCAATAGCCAGACCGATATGAAATTGATCGCGCATGCCGCGACCGGCGCGGAGGCTATCGAAAGGTTTCGCGAGCACCTGCCGGATGTCACCTTGCTGGACCTCCGGCTTCCGGATATGAGCGGAATCGAAGTCCTGATCGCCCTGCGCGCGGAGTTCAGCGCGGCGCGAATTGTGATCCTGACCTCGTCGGAAGGGGATGTCGAGATCCGGCGCGCCCTGAAGGCGGGCGCCCGCGGCTATGTATTGAAACGAATGCCTCCCCGGCAGTTGCTCGAGACGATTCGCCAGGTTCATCTTGGAAAAACTACCATTCCGCCCGAAGTGAGCGCCCATCTGATCGAACACATGAGCGATGAGCAGCTAAGCCCGCGGGAAATCGAAGTCCTGCGGTACGTGGCGGAAGGCAACCGCAATCGAGACATCGCACAGACGCTCTTCATCTCGGAAGAGACAGTGAAGGTGCATCTTAAGCACATCATGGAGAAACTGGGCGCTAATGACCGGTCCGAAGCTATTGCCATTGCCCTGCGGCGCGGCATTATGCAGCTGTAACCGGCAAAGCACGATTTCGATGGAACCGCACGTTTGTGCAAACACGATGTCACCGGCACGAACTAAGCTGATCTCAGGAAGAAGGATGACGACGCCGGAGGACAAAAGCCAATCAGCGTGGGCATCGCTCAGGGAACCTGTGTTTCGCGAATTATGGATCGCCAGCCTGGTTTCGAATATTGGTGGCTGGATGCAGTCGGTTGGCGCGGCATGGCTGATGACTTCGCTCACTTCTTCTGCGCTGATGGTTGCGATGGTTCAATCGGCGGGCAGCCTGCCTGTGGTTCTGCTGGCCTTGCCCGCCGGAGCTCTGGCCGACATTGCAGATCGCAGGACGATTCTACTCATCAGCCAGTTCTGGATGCTGACCGCCGCGGCCGCCCTGGCTAGCCTGGCTTTTGCGAACTCCGTAACCCCGATCGTGCTTCTCGCTCTCACCTGTGCTCTGGGTATGGGAAACGCCTTAATGGGACCGGCTTTTCAGGCTGTCATCACGGAAGTAGTGCCGTCTTCACAGATGAGTTCAGCGGTTTCTCTGAACAGTGCGGGCTTCAATCTGGCTCGCGCAGTGGGACCCGCGATGGGCGGTCTTATCCTCGCGAAGGCCGGCGCGGGCTTCGCCTTCCTGTTAAATGCGGTCTCCTTCCTCGCCGTAATCGTCGTGCTGGTGAAGTGGAAAGCGGACAGCAGGCGGTCGGTTCTTCCCGCCGAACGATTTGTAGGGGCGGTACGTGGAGGCCTCAGGTATGTTCGCTATGCTCCCGCCCTTCGAGCCGTACTATGCAGAACCGCTGGCTTCGTCATCTTCGGCAGCGCTTTGTGGGCGTTGCTGCCGTTAGTGGTACGAGATGAACTGCGTCTCGGCCCCTCAGCCTATGGCATGACATTGGGTGCGCTTGGAGTCGGCGCCGTTCTGGGAGCTCTCGTGCTTCCTGTCCTGAGACGCCGCTATTCGCGGGAAATCCTGGTGATAGGCAATACCGTGGTGTTCGCACTGGTGATTGGTTCCACCGTTTTGCTGCGGAGTTACCCTTTATTGATTGTGCCGCTGGCTGCTGCCGGGGCCGCGTGGATGATTCTGCTCTCGGTTTTGAATGTCGCGGTCCGAAGCGTGGTCCCGGCCTGGGTCGAAGCCAGAGTGCTGGCTGCTTACCTGATCATCTTTCAGGGTGGCACCGCGTCAGGAAGCGTTCTCTGGGGCGAAGTTACTGCAAAAATGGGCCTCAGGTGGGCTCTTCTTTGTGCCGGCGCAGGTCTGTTTCTCACCTTGCTGCTTGTATTTCGATACCCGCTCAGTGCCATTGACACTTTGAATGTCGCGCCGGCGCCCACCTGGGCGGCCCCGCCGCTTCTCGACGCCTCGCTCTCCGCAATGTCGCCGGCCCTCGTAACGATTCACTACGAGGTCGATACTTCCCGAACCTCCGATTTCAGAAAAGCTATGCATCGAATGGAGGGTTCGCGCCGGCGCGGGGGAGCGACCTGCTGGGGTCTGTTCGCGGACCCGGTCCGCCCCGGCGTTTATATGGAACACTTCCTCGTGGAATCCTGGGTGGAACATCTGCGTCAGCATGACCGGACGGTCGCTGACGACAGCATTCTGGAGGAGACGATTCGCCGCATGCAGAGGGGACCCGATCCTCCCCTGGTAACCCATTACATTGCGGACGAACGAAAGGATGGCTAAGGTCGGGCGAAAGGTGTCCTATGGACAAACAGATAGTCGGCATTCATCACATAACCGCAATTTGCGGAGATCCGCAGAGAAATCTGGACTTCTATGCGGGCGTTCTCGGATTGAAGCTGGTCAAGTTAACCGTCAATTTTGACGATCCCGGCACCTACCATCTTTATTACGGCGATGGTGTCGGGCATCCGGGAACCATCCTGACCTTTTTCCCGTGGCCAGACGCGCCGAAGGGACGCGCCGGGAACAGTCAGGTCGTTCAAACCTCTTTTGCGGTTCCGGTCGATGCGATCGGGTATTGGACCGACCGCCTGACTCAGGCCGGGGTCGCAGTCTCAGCCCCCGGCACTCGGTTCGAGCAGCCGGTCCTGTCGTTCCACGATCCGGATGGCATGGGCGTCGAGCTGGTAGGCACCGATAGCGTGGCCGAGAACCGGGCCTTCGCGGAAGGACCTGTGCCGGTAGAGTTCGCCATTCATGGCTTTCACAGCGCCTCTCTCGCCGAGGAAGCCTACCATCGCACGGCCGAGCTGCTCACCGAGACCATGGGATTCCGGCTGAGTGCCGAAGAGGCCGGCCGGTGTCGATATGTGGCCCCGGGAGCGGGACCAGCGGGCGTCGTGGACATTATGTGCGCGCCGGAACGGCGGCAGGGACGAATGGGAGTCGGGACGGTGCATCACATCGCCTGGCGCACCCCGGATGATGAGCAACAGCTGGCATGGCTCACGGATATTCAGCGGCAGGGACATAACGCGTCTCCGGTCATGGACCGAAAGTATTTCCACTCAATATACTTTCGCGAGCCCGGTAACATTCTGTTTGAAATTGCCACAGATCCGCCCGGTTTCGCAGTGGACGAAAAGCGGGAAGAGCTGGGAAGCCACCTGGTCTTGCCTCCATGGCTTGAGCCGCAAAGAGAGAACATTGAGGCAGTGCTCCCGAAACTGCAGCTACCTGGCGCCTGGAGGGAGAAGCCATGACCGCGGCAACCGACTTTATCCACCGCTTCGTTCCGGGTCGCGACCCTGACGCTCCGGTCCTGCTGCTTCTGCATGGCACAGGCGGCGATGAAAACGACCTGATCGAACTCGGTCGGAGGCTGATGCCCGGTTCAGCCCTCATCAGCCCGCGTGGCAAGATCCTTGAAAATGGTATGCTGCGGTTCTTCCGGCGGCTGGCAGAGGGTGTTTTCGATCTTCCCGATCTCAAACGCCGGACAGACGAACTGGCGGGGTTTATTTCAGCCAGCCGGTCTCAGTACGGTTGGGAGAAAAACAAACTCATTGCGGTGGGCTATTCAAACGGGGCAAACATAGCGGCCAGTCTGGCGCTGAGTTATCCGGAAGTGTTGTCGCAGGCAGTGTTGTTCCGAGCCATGGTTCCCTTCCGGCCTGATGTTCCGGCAAAACTCGACAAGCTTAAACTGTTTCTCAGCGCGGGGCGCCATGACCAGATTGTGCCTGTCGAGAATACCCTGGAGCTGAAGCAAATCTTCGAAACCTCAGGAGCGCAGGTATTTCTGCACTGGCACCCCGGCGGCCACCCGTTGGGGCCGGACGATATCGAAGCAGCCTCGAAGTGGCTGCACGGCTGACCTCCGTGGCGGCCTGTTCACAATTCGTTTGGACCGAGACCCAGTAAAGGTAACGGTTGTTTCGGATTTCTCTCGCGGTATTCTCTCTCTGCGCGAAACCAGTCTTCTTCCGGTGATCCGACAGGACGTCCGCGATCCTCCCAGTATCGATACGCCCAGTACTCAATTCTCTGGTGTTCGTATTTCGATTCCTGCAATTCGCATTGTTCAGATGACATCATTGCTTAGCTCCTGGAATAGGGATGGGTCGCTCTACCTTGCCTTACTCGTCTGCCGGTCGCCGATCGGGGACGCGGCAACCTGAGCAGCGGGGATGTTCCTGAGCGACATGATGCGTTCGAGCAGTTGTTCACCCCACACCATTCCCAGCAAACCCGCCAATGCCACAAGGGGCGGCGCCGGGCTCTTCACTTTCATAAGCGCGTAAATGACACCCACCAGCAATCCGGCCAGAAACGAAATCAACATTGCTTTCATAACGCACTCCTGTTCAAAATTACAGATAAGTTCAGAGAACGGCGCTTTAGAAACGCCGCGCAAACGGTCGAAACCAGGCCGGAAACTCCGAGCGCAAGAGCGACCGATATCTTCAGCAGGAAAACTCCTGAGAATCCCCCCGCGAACATCCCCAATATCGACGCGGTTCGACGTCGCCATCGGGGATTAGTGCCGCCGGCCAGGTACGAATCGGCGGCCAGACCGGTAAGGGTAAGAGTCAGCAATGTAGTCGTCAGATCGGCGACACCGAGCCTGCGCACCGTCGCATTCCGAAAACCCATAGCCAGCGCCGTCAGGCAGATCACAATCGCGACCGTTCCCGAAGTGTCGTCCAGCCTGCCTGGACAAGCTGTGCAGGCCGCCGCCGCGGCCAGCATCAGAACCCCCTCCACAATCAGAGCGCGGCCCACCCAATCGTCCACAGGCTTTGCGGCCATTCGCGACGCCATTTGCCCGCCCCCGGCAGCGCCCGCCAGAAATGAGATCAGCGCGAAACCGGATCTTTTCAACGAAAATTCAGGGGCGCCCGCCAGCGCGAATCCGAGGAACACGACATTGCCGGTCATATTGGCGGTAAAGACGTGGCCCAGGGCCAACACACTGACCGCATCGACAATCCCCGTCGTAACGGTCAGAACAATAAGAAGAGCAACCGGCACCGCGTCCGGAGACAGAGCCTCTGTGCTCATCGATTCGCTCGATCCGGCGGCGCCAGCCGCGGTTGCTGAGCGCTCGCAGCGATAAAGAGAAGGCCACCCCAGATCCCCGCGTTCTTGAAGAAGTTGATCAACTGGCCCTGGAACAAAGGAGTGCCCGCCGACAGCCAGAATGAGTGAGACACAAAGGTAGCCGGCAAAAGAAACAGAAAAAGCCCAAGCGCCGCCAGACGAGGATAGACGCCCAGTGCGAGTGCACAGCCGGCGACGATTTCCAGAGCCCTTCCGCCCAGCATAACCACCGTCACGATTGAGGAGGGGACACCAAACTCGCCCAGTTCTTTAGCTGGAATGCTCTGGTCGATAATGCCGAAACCGTTCAGTAAAAATACCAGCGCCATCAGAACCCGCGCTGCGCTTGCTGTGTAGTAAGTCATTGTTTGCATAAACTCCTCTGTCTCGCTAGAACTTGTAACCTGCCCATAAGGCTTCATAGTTCAGATTTCTTCCCGGCATGGTGTCTTTCAGGAATCTACCGGCATAGAAAATCCCGTAGTCGGCCTGAAAGTACAGATGCCGGTCCACTTGCCACCGCACTTCCACTCCCGGCCGATCTCCCACGTAACGCGCCGTACTCGTTCCGGCCGGCCGGATCAGGAAGCCCGGTACGGCGTATACACCGTCGGTCAGGCTTTCACGCCACTGAACCACCCAGTCAAAGGAAACGGACACCCCGCGCGGCAGTTGCGTCTGAACGCGAGGATGTATATCGATGAAGTTCACCGGACCGGGGCCGGTACTCGCAATCACGCCGAAATAGTTGCCGATCGGGAAGATCGGGTTGAAAGTTCCCAGGGAGTGACTGTTGGGATTGTCGCCGCTCGAAACATCGCCCTTGATGCTGAACCGTGGCTTTAACCGGATGCTCGGAACGCTATAGCCGATATCCGATGCCAGGGTCCATGCGCGGATGCCATCCGAACCAAAACTGCCAAATTGCCATGCGCCTTCATAATCGAAATCCCATCCCCCCTGCTCGGAAGATTTGTGCCAGACTCTTGCGGCCAGCGTCTGCCGAACCTCTCTGCCTGACCCGCGGTTAAACGTCGCGGTCTTGCGGTCGAGGCCCAGATAATAAGCGTCTATCGATACCTTCTTCGAAACCGGGCGGGTCGAGTAGACTCCCCAAAAGCGCGTTGCATGATCGGGCGCACTATTGAAAAAACCCGGCTTATCGAGATCCGGGCGCACCGCGAATCCATCCACCAGCCATGCGCCCACCTTGCTTCGAATCTTCACCCCGTCGAAGCTTTGGCGAACATTGGGACCCTCTCGCACAGACACCAGTCGGCCGGAACCATAGTTCAACTCCTGCCTTCCGATCCTGAGCTTGATCCAGTTATCATCGCCGTCGGTTCCCATTTCCACGAAAGCGGCTTCAAAGTCCGGTTTCTTTTCATCTATGGGCCGTGGACTTCCCACCCGGTAGGACTCAAAGCCGCTCTTTAACTGGACGAAACTGCGGAAGAATCGGCCATAGCGAGCGTGGAAATGCACCATATAGCGCTGGAGCAGATAGCCGTTCATGAACGGCCTCTGCCCCCAGTTATCATTGCCGATCTGCTCCCATACCTCGCGGAGCTCACCCCCGATGGTGAGATACCAGTCGGAATCCTTGCCGCGCAGGGGAATGTACTTGATGGGGTCCCAAAAGTCCTGCCTGAGCGAAGCGTCGCGCAGGAAACTCCAGTCCTCCGCATCCCGAAGCAGCTTGTAGCTTCGATCCTCCGGCGGCGCCACCACGTTCTGACTAGACTGAGCTTCGGCATAAGCACCGGTGAGTACCGCGACCACGGCAGGGATTAGAATGAGTCGCATATGTTCCCGCCCCTGTCGACGCTATTGATGAGACGACCCGGCGATGATGGAATGAATCTCGGCAACATAGCCCCCCGGAAACTGCACCAGAGCAGCACTGCGGCCGTCGGACTCATAGGGCGGGACCAGAACAACTACCCCTGCGGACCTGGCCCTGGATAGGGTTTCGGGAACATTGTCTACTTCGTAACCCGTCATCTCGCGCCCATAGGGATAAGGCAAATGACCGTTCGAGACAAGTACCGTAAGCTTTCCGAAAGTCGATGTAATGCGAATCCTCCGGTAGGTCTCTGCAGGCATTCCGATCTCGACTCCGGAGGCATGCGCGTCGTCGGATACTGTCGTGCCGTGAGACAAAGCCAGAAAGCTGCGGACAAACGCGCCGACTCTGTCGGGCGATACATAGACACGGTTCTCGGGAATCGTTCGCAGAGCTGGGTATGCGGGGGCGGTGGTGTGCCAGTAAAGCTGGGTGTTGACCCCGCCCGGCCACTGGATGATCGCGTCCTTGCCGATCGGATCGTCAAACGGCGTCACCAGCACATCCGCACCGGAGTTGCGAGCGGCGCGGACGGCTGTTTCCAGATCGGTTACCAGATACCCGGTTCTTTCCAGGCCGAACGGATACGGGATGGGTGTCTTGAAGCCGAAGACAGACACTGTTCCCACGGGTGTCAACACAAGTTGTGACTTTGTGCTGCTGGGAGTCGGAGTTACGGTGAATACCCCCTGCTTAGAAGCCGTGCCGCCGAAAGTGGCTATAAGACTGGCAACGAAGCGGTCGAATTCTTCCGGCGGAACGTAGACGTGCGTAGTGTCGTACTGGGCTCCAACGGCCACAGAGTGTGAGCCCGCGGCGCGCAATAACTGTAAACCGGAATCTGTCGGCGTCAGGAACAACGCAGTAACTGCAATCAGAAAGTACTTCGTCTTAGTCATGGGATTCTCCTGAACTGAGTGTTACCTAGAATGCCCAGCAAAGGCAGCCGAACGGTCCCTCGAGTCCGGCGCAATCATCCACTGAGTGCGTGTGCCGGTGCTCCTGCCGGAGAACATAAGACTCGACAGGCACGCTCTCGCGTCTGGCGGCGCCGCCGTAAGCGGCCACCGGGGACCAGTCAGGCAAAACGGGTGGCAGGTCCGGCGACAGATTCTCGAATTCCTCTGCCCCGTAAACCGGCTTACCGCCTACGATTGTCAGGACCGACTCCAGGTGCTTAATCTCTTCGTCCGGTATCGAGAAATAGTCGGAAGAAAGCACTGCCAGATCCGCCAGCTGACCCGGAACCAAAGCGCCCTTCTTACCGTTCTCGCTGGAAAACCAGCTGCTGCCGACCGTCCAAAGACGCAAAGCCTCCATGCGGTCCTGACGGTTGTTTTCGGAGTACAACGACAAACCACCGATGGTCTTCCCGGTGACAAGCCAGTACAGTGAAACGAAGGGATTGTAGCTTGCGACGCGGGTGGCATCCGTACCTGCGCCGACAGGAAGTCCCATTCGGATCATTTCAGAGATGGGGGGTGTCCGCTTCGCCGCGACAGCCCCATAGCGATCCGCAAAATATTCTCCCTGAAACGCCATCCGGTGCTGAATCGCAATACCGCCGCCCAGCGCCTTGATCCGTTCCATGTTGCGCTCTGAGATCGTTTCAGCATGATCGATGAACCAGTGGAGACCAGCCAGAGGAACTTCCCGATTGACTTCTTCGTAAACGTTGAGAGCGCGATTGATCGACTCATCATACGTGGCATGCAGCCGGAACGGCCAGCGGCTTTGCGCGAGCCGGGTGACCACCGGCTTCAGCTCCGCCTCCATGGAGCCGGGCAGGTCGGGCCGCGGCTCCAGAAAGTCTTCGAAGTCTGCCGCGGAAAAGACCAGCATTTCGCCGGCGCCGTTGTGCCGATAATAGTCGTCACCCTGACCAGGTTTGACCATTCCTGTCCAGCGTGTAAAATCCGCGAGCTCTTCTTTGGGTTTTTGCGTGAAAAGGTTATAGGCAATTCGAACCGTCATCTGCCCGTTCTTATGGAGTTGCTCGATGACCTGGTAGTCTTCGGGATAGTTCTGAAAGCCGCCTCCGGCGTCGATCACGCTTGTAATGCCGAGGCGGTTCAACTCGCGCATGAAATGGCGGCTGGAGTTGACTTGATACTCGGGCGGCAGTTTGGGCCCTTTCGCAAGGGTCGCGTAAAGGATCGCCGCGTTCGGGCGCGCAATGAGCACTCCCGTGGGCCTGCCTGCGGCGTCCCGCGCGATCTCGCCGCCGGGAGGGTTGGGTGAGTCGCTGGTGTAACCCACGGCGCGCAGGGCGGCACGATTCAGCAATGCCCGGTCATAGAGATGCAGGACAAATACCGGTGTATCCGGCGCCGCCTGGTTCAGTTCGTCGAGGGTGGGCATGCGCCGCTCCGCGAACTGGAACTCAGACCAGCCGCCGACAACTCGGACCCATTGCCCTGCCGGCGTTCTCCTCGCCTGTTCCTTCAACATTCGAAGTCCGTCGGCCAGTGACGGAACGCCATCCCAGCGCAATTCCAGGTTATAGTTGAGGCCGCCGCGGATCAGGTGCAGATGAGAGTCGTTAAGGCCGGGGATTACTGTTCGCCCGTTAAGATCCACAAGCGCGGTTTCCTCAGTTGCGAGACGCATAAGGTCCCGATCGGTTCCCACCGCCAGAACCCCGCCATCGCGGAGGGCGATCGCCTCGACAAATGAGCGACGCTCGTCCTGGGTCGCAACCTTGCCTTTGTAAAGAATCATGTCCGCCTGATTGTCCATAATCTACTCCTTGATGTGCTTCGCTTGTACGGCCGGAACGAACCAGGCGTCCTGTCAACGCGGCCCGCTCCGGCCGGAAGTTGTCTTAAGC
>Ga0302140_10008644_pt1 | contig 12656 bp, 9 predicted proteins | sample I_Bog_E1_1_FD_202095 | JGI IMG/M metagenome (GOLD analysis project Ga0302140, IMG submission 202095) | Peat permafrost microbial communities from Stordalen Mire near Abisko, Sweden - I_Bog_E1_1 | ecosystem: Environmental > Terrestrial > Soil > Wetlands > Peat | place: Sweden: Abisko, Stordalen...
ACCGCGGGCATATAGTTTCCGCATCCGAGGATGCCTGAAACTCTCTTCCGCAACTCGAGCAGATGGCCATGGTCAGTTTGCTTTCGATAAGGCCTTGACGGCAATCTGCGATGGCTTTGCACCGGTCGGAATCATCATGAACAATCGCGGTGGCGGCGCTTGAACTTTCTTGTCGCGCCTTTTATCCAGCCGCAGCACAGCTACATCGCCTGAGCCCGCGTCGGCCACCAGCAGCATGTTCTCCGCAGGACTCAAAGCCAGCGCGTCTGGTTGCGAACCTACCTGAACGGTGGTGATCAGTTTGCGGGTCGTTGCGTCAATCACTGCAATGCTGTTGGATGCGAAGTTACTCACGTAGAGCGTGCTGTTGTCGCCGCTCACCAGCGAGCGCACCGGGTGATCTCCAACGAGAAAGCTTTCGCTCACCTCGTCGGTGTAAGGGCTGACAACAGAGACCGTCTGCCCTTCGTAATTTGAGACAAATACCTCGCCGCCATCAGGCTTCATTCCCAGATCGACAGGCGTGCCACCCACCCTGAGCAGCGCCTCAACCAACTCGCTCTTTAGATTAATCACGGCTATTTGCTGCGAGCCCGAGCAGCCAATCACGACCTTCGAGGCGTCGGGCAGAATCGTCAATGAGTCCGGAGCCTTGCACACGTGCAGGGTACTGAGAACCCTCATTGTTGTTCCGTTGACCAGAGACACGGAGTCATCGCCGCGATTGGCGACCACGACGATCACTCCATCTCCTGAAACCCTCGCGATGCCGGGCTGCTTTCCCACTGAGACAGGACGCAATGCGCGATGGGCATCGAGGTCAATCGCTGTGACGGTGTTCGAGCCCGCGTTGGCCACCCACCCCAGTTTGCCGTCGCTGGTCACAGAGATTGTGTATGGCGTTTTGCCGACACTGATGCTGCCTGCAATCCGATTACTCACCGCGTCAATCACGCTCACTGTGCCTGAGTCGGTGTTGACCACGTAAATCTCATCTTTAGTCGGGCTCGCCGTTACACCTGTAGGATTGTTTCCGGTCGGCAGCGTGGCAATAACCTTCATACTGCCAAGATCCAACACGCTCACCGTGTTCGAGCCTGAGTTGGTGACGTATGCAAAGCTGTGTGCGGGTTCGGCATTGCGCTTGCTACACCCCGCCAGCAGCGCCACGGCGACAAGCGCAAGGCCGGCAAACTGCCGGCCCATTACTGCATTCTGTCGAAGGTTCACGAGCGTACTACCTTGGCTTTTGGCGGTTCCACGCTCAGCGTGCGATGCACCAACTGGAGGATGGCACGAAGTTGTGAGACCATCGCGGCAAACTGATCGGGGAACATCGACTGTGCTCCGTCGGAGAGTGCATGATCGGGATCATGATGCACTTCCACAATCAATCCATCCGCTCCCACGGCGGCAGATGCCAACGCCAGCGGAGCAACGCGGTCGCGTTTGCCGGTGCCATGGCTGGGGTCCGAGATAATGGGAAGATGGCTCAGTTTCTGCGCCGCAGGAATCACACTGAGGTCCAGCGTGTTGCGGCTGTGGTCGGCAAAGGTGCGCACTCCGCGTTCGCAGAGCACCACGTTGCGATTCCCTTCGCTCATGATGTACTCGGCAGACATCAGCAACTCTTCGAGCGTCGCGCTCAGTCCGCGCTTCAGCAACACCGGCAGCGGAGAGCGTCCAGCACGCTTCAACAGAGAGAAGTTCTGCATGTTGCGCGCGCCAATCTGAATCATGTCGGCGTAATCTTCGATGGCCTCCAGAGCTTCGGTATCCACTGCTTCGGTCACGATCAACATGCCAAAGCGCTCGCGCACTTCGGCAAGAATCTTCAGCCCTTCTACGCCCATGCCCTGGAACGCATATGGCGAGGTGCGTGGCTTGTATGCGCCTCCACGAAACATCTTTGCACCCGACGCCGCTACTTTTTCCGCAACCGTAAGCGTCTGTTCGCGGCTCTCCACCGAGCACGGCCCGGCGATGAGGGCAAACTCCTCGCCACCGATGGTGACGTCGGAGTTCGCAAATCGCACCACGGTGTCTTCAGGCTTTGACTCGCGGCTGACCAACTTGTAGGGCTTGCTGATGCGGATAATTTCCTGCACGCCCGGCATCTCTTCCAGCCCGCAGCTTTCAATTCCGTGCAGATCTCCGGTTACGGCGACCGCGTATTGCTGTGCCCCTTCAACCGAGTGCGCCCGGAAGCCCAAGGACTCGATCTTTTCGCAGATGGCACGAATCTCGTCTGGCGTGGCACGCGACTGCATCACAACAAGCATAGTTCCTCTCAGAAATCATTAGTGTAGCGGAGCCCGGCGGCTGCGAGCAATGAACAGGCCGCCCAACCCATTAGCGCCAATGCAGCGGTCGCCCGACCAACGGCAGAGATTTACGCCAGCTCCAACTCGATTTTCTTCGCAGCAGGGTCCAGTTTCGTGATGCGGAAGCTGCGAATCTGACCGGCGCGTGCCGCCTCGGGCTTTGCCGTGCTGGTCGCGGGACCGTCCTTCCAGCGTGACTTGAGCATCGCGCCCAAAGAAGACATATCGACCTTGGTGCCCCCTGTCTTGGTCTCATCCTTCGATGGAGCCACAGCCGTAAGCTTGCATGTGGCCTGGATGCCTTCGCCAAGTTCGACCCTCACCCGCTCGCCCGATTCCTCGATCAGCCGCCCGGTCACCACGTCGCCCAGCTTGTGCTCGGCAATGTATTCATCCAGTCCGGTGGGAATCAACTGCTTCATGCTCAGTCGAATCTGCCGCTTTTCGAGATCGAGTTCAAGCACCTGCGCGCTCACTACCTGCCCAAGTTTCAGCACGTCCTGCGGATGTTCGATGCGCTTCTCCGCGCTGATCTCGCTGACGTGAACCATGCCCTCGATACCTTCGGCCAACTGCACGAATGCGCCAAACTTGGTAATGCTCGTGACCGGGCCTTCGATGATCGTTCCGACCGCGAACTTCTGCGCTGCCTGCGTCCACGGATCACCCAGAGCTTGCTTCAATCCCAAAGAAATGCGCCTCTCTCCCGGACTCACGCCAAGAATGATGGCTTCAACGGTTTCGCCGGGCTTGATCACGTCGCCCGCTTTCTTCACCTTCTTGCCCCACGACATCTCCGAGAGGTGAATCAGCCCCTCAATGCCTGCTTCCAGTTCCACGAATGCACCGAACTCCACTACTCGCGTTACCGTTCCCTGCACCCTCTCGCCAACTTTGTACTTTTCGGGCACGACGTCCCATGGATGCTGTTGCAGTTGCTTCAGTCCAACGGAAATTCGGCGCTTCTCGGGGTCGATCTTCAGAACCTTCACTTCCACCTGCTGGCCCACAGTGAGCACGTCGGCTGGTTTGTTGACGCGTCCCCAGGAAAGATCGCTCACGTGCAGCAGGGCGTCCACTCCGCCCAGGTCAACAAACGCACCGTAATCGGCCAGGCTGCGCACCGTGCCGCTCATGGTTGCGCCCTCTTCGATCTCGGAATACCGCCGCTCACGCCCGGCGCGCTCTTCGTCTTCGGCCACAATGCGGCGGTCCACCACCACGTCTTCATCGGCCACGTCGAGTTTGATGATGCGGCAGCGAATCTGTTCGCCAACCAGCTTCTCCATCATCTTTGCGTCGCGCTCGCCGCTACGGGAGGATGGCATGAATGCGCGCACTCCTACGTCAACGCTGAGCCCGCCTTTGATCACGGCGGTTACCGTGCCCATGATCGTCGCTTTCTCCTCGAAAGCTCTCTCCAGCGCCGACCAATCTTTCGGCAACTCCACTTTCAGGCGCGATAGTTCGTAGTAGCCCTCTGGGTCGCGACCCTTCACGGAGACCGGAATCTTGTCGCCAACCTTTACCGCTTCTCCAGCGCCCTGAAATGGCGCAAGCGGCAGAATTCCTTCGGTCTTGTAGCCGATGTCGAGGAATACCGATTCGGCTGAGATAGCGACAACCGTGCCCTCAAGTTGCTTGTTCCCATCTGGAGCCTTGCGCTTATGCGTCTGCTCATACTGCGCAAGAATGTTCTCGAAGGATTCGTTGGAGTCAGTGGTGGGCTGGGAGTCTGGACGGTTCGGGTTAGACATGGAGGGTGAATGCCTCAATCTGGCGTGATGCCGCTAGGATATCATCGCGCCTGCTTCGGCGTGCGAAGCTTCACTCCACCATGTGCCATCCGCCCTCGGTTAAAGCGACAAATCGGGCAGAAGTTTCAGCTTTCAGTCCCTGCAAGGCAGTGGCTAATTGAACGAGCGGCTCGTCAAATCCATCATCTGCCAGTGCAAACGATCCAAAGTGGGTTGCTACGCTAAGTCCGGGACCTAAAATCCTGTGGGCCTCCACTGCGTCATGTGGACTGCAATGCACCGGGCCCATGAACCACTCCGGACGGAAAGCTCCAATCGGCAACAGCGCCAGTCGCGGATGGGGAAAGCGCGCCGCCACCTCCGCAAAATGTGAACCGAATCCGGTATCGCCCGCAAAATAAATTATATTGTGGTTGTCGCCCATCGGAAGCAAGCCGAATCCGCACCATAGCGTGCGGTCGCGATCCCAAGGTGTGCGTCCGGAAAAGTGTTGAGCCGGGGTACACACCACCCGTACTCGGTCCTCATGCCCAGCCTCATTCCACCAGTCCATTTCCACCACATCACGCACGCCAAAGCCGCGCAGGCGTCGGCCATTGCCTCGAGTTGTGTAAAAGCGCGGGTGATGGTCGTTCCACAGCCGCTTCACCGTGGTGCGGTCCAAGTGGTCGTAATGATCATGGCTCAACAGCACAAGGTCGATTTTCGGAAGCTGCTCAAATCGAATTCCAGGAGCGCAGACCCGACGTGGTCCCGCGAACTGAACCGGACTGGCGCGCTCAGACCAGATTGGATCTGTGAGGATGTTCAGGCCCTGCCACTGCAGCAGGAAAGTCATGTGTCCCACAAAGGTGAGTCGCAGCGCATCCGGCGTATCGCCCACGCCGGGCACGCGCGCAGGGGGGCAATCTCCCGCTGGTATCTTCATCCCCTTCGGCCACGGACCTTGCTGCCGGGTGCACAGCCAACGCACGACATCCAAGAAGCCCTGCACGCGCCGCTGTGGATTGTGAAATCTTGTGCCGTCGAAGTGATTGCTGAGAGGAATGCCTGAATCCACCATGGGTCGTCTTGTTCAGAGTAGTCTGGACGCCACCTTCCTGCAATCAAGAGCTCTTTACATTGGCCCCACACTACCGTACGCCTTACAATATTTTTCATGCCGAGAGCCGTCAAGAAGTCCGCGACCGCGCCTGAAAGAGACATCCTCAAACTCATACCTGCCGAGGAGCACAGGCCGCAATCGGCGTCGCGCCGCATTGGCATTCACACCTCCACCGCGGGAGGTGTTGAAACCTCTGCCGAGCGCGCCTGGCGGTTGGGCTGCAATACTCTACAGATATTCAGCTCGAGCCCGCGCATGTGGCGGCCCTACGATATCTCGCCCCAACAGTGTGAGACCATGCTTCGACTCCGCACCGCCTACGATCTCAAGCCTCTGGTCATCCACGCCAATTACCTCATCAACGTTGCAGGCACCAATCCCGAAATGCTGGAGAAGTCCGTCTCCGCCCTGCGCGCCGAAATGGAGCGGGCGATTTCAATTCGCGCCGAATACGTAGTCCTGCATCCGGGCAGCTTTCGTAGCTGCTCGCGCCAGCAGGGCATCGCCAACGCATGCGAGGCCATTTCGCGCGCCTCGGATGGCCTCGACATGGCGGACAACGGACTCACGCTGCTGATTGAAAACACGGCAGGGGCCGAATTCTCGCTGGGATCGAGCTTTGAAAGCGTCGCTGAACTGATCGCCGCGCTGGCCACGCACATTCCCGTCGCCCCCTGCATCGATACGTGTCATACCCATGTCAAAGGCTATGACATTGTGAGCGAAGAGGGTTACACCGAAACCATGCGCCAGCTCGACTCAACGGTCGGCCTTGCCAATGTGCGCGTCTGGCACTGCAATGATGCCAAAGCTGCCTGCGGATCAAAGCTCGACCGGCATGAAAATATCGGAAAAGGCAGCATTGGTCTGGAACCATTCCGCCGTTTTCTGAATGATCCGCTCCATGAACACGCGGCATTCATCCTGGAAACTCCAATCGATGAGCCCTTCGACGATCTCCACAACATTGAGGCGCTCAAGGCGCTGGCGGCGTAGGACGCTGGGCGTTCCTCTGCATAGCGTTGTAGAATAAAATCTTATTGTCCGCGCAATTTGCGCCACTTTCAGGGCGAACCATACTCATGCATAATCAGCAGAACTCTGCCCCTAAGCCGTCGACGGACTCTCCAGCCGACATCATCGAACAAGCAGTGGAAGTGGTGCATGAAGTCGTCGAGGGCGTCGCTGACGAAGGGGCCAGCGTCGCTCAGAAGCTCGGCCTCGTGAAGCCCACCGCCTCCGCGCCCGAAGCCACCGACGAGCCGCGACCCCGCGCTGCCGGTCGAGCCGAAGACGACACTCGTTATGATCCCAGCCCAGTCGAGCAGAAATGGGCCGCGCTATGGGAGAACGATCCCACCCGCTATGCGCCTGAGCCACCCTCCTGCGGCAAGCCCAAGTATTACGTAGTCGAGATGTTGCCGTATCCCTCCGGAGCCCTGCACATGGGCCACGTCCGCAATTACGCCATCGGAGACGCCCTGGCGCGTTACATGTGGATGAGCGGTCACAATGTGCTGCATCCCATGGGATGGGATTCGTTTGGATTGCCCGCGGAAAACGCGGCGATCAAGCACCAGCGCCAGCCTCGCGAATGGACGCTCGAAAATATTGCCGCCATGAAGTCGCAGATGAAGCGACTCGGCTTCAGCTATGACTGGTCGCGCGAAATCACAACCTGCCTGCCCGAGTACTACCGCTGGAACCAGTGGTTCTTCCTTAAGTTCTATGAGAAAGGCCTGGCCTACCGCAAGAAGAGCAAGGTGAACTGGTGCCCGAACTGCGCAACTGTGCTCGCCAATGAGCAGGTGGTTGACGGTTGCTGCTGGCGTCACGAAGATACTCCGGTCGAACTGCGTGAACTTGAGCAGTGGGCGCTTCGCATAACGGATTACTCCGAGGAACTGTTGCAGGGTCTGGACACCATGGACGGCTGGCCTGAGAAGGTTCGCACCATGCAGCGCAACTGGATTGGCCGCAGCGAAGGCGCGAATGTGGACTTCAAACTCGACGGCGGCTCGGCAACGAAGATCACCGTTTTCACAACTCGTATTGACACGATCTTTGGCGCTACCTCGCTGCAACTTGCGCCGCAACATCCTCTGGTTGCTGAACTCGTCGGCAGCGACTCCGGCAAACTCAATAGCCTGGCTCAAATGCTCGCCGACCAGAAGAAGGCGCGCGAAGCCGGAGACATCGGCTCGGTGGACAAGAAGGGATTCTTCACTGGCCACTTCGCCATCAATCCCTTCAACCAGGAGCGCGTTCCGATCTGGGTAGCCAATTACATTCTGATGGACTACGGCACCGGCGCGATCATGTCCGTGCCCGCGCACGATGAGCGCGACTTCGAGTTCGCAAAGAAATACGGCATCGACATTCGCATTGTCATTCTGCCGCGTCGCCAGCAGGAACCTCCCGAAACTGGACAGCCAGAGCAACCCGTGCTGCCATTTCTTGCCGAGGATTCGCTGCTCATCAACTCCGGCCCCTTCGACGGTCTTTCGTGTGAAGAGGCACAGAAGAAGATGGCCGCATATGCCGAGCAGAGTGGCTTTGGCAAAGCGACCGTTACATACCGCCTGAAGGATTGGGGCATCTCGCGCCAGCGCTACTGGGGTACGCCGATTCCCATCCTCTATTGCGAAAAGTGCGGAGTCGTCCCGGTGCCGGAAGACCAACTTCCCGTGCTCTTGCCTGAGAATGTCGAGATCACGCTTGCCGGTGGCTCGCCGCTCACGCGCGTCAAGGAGTTCTATGAAGTTGCGTGTCCCAAGTGCGGGGGCATCGCGCGCCGCGAGTCTGACACGATGGATACCTTTGTCGATTCGAGCTGGTACTTCTATCGCTACACAAGCCCCATCAACACCGCGCCGTTCGATAGCGCAATTGCAAACTACTGGTTCCCCATGGATCAGTACATCGGCGGCGTAGAGCACGCCATTCTGCACCTGATGTACTCGCGCTTCTGGACCAAGTTCATGCGTGACATTGGACTCATCAATAACGATGAGCCCGCGCAGCGCCTGTTCACGCAGGGTATGGTCATCAAGAACGGCGCGAAGATGTCAAAGTCGCTCGGCAACGTCGTTTCGCCGGATGACATGGTCGCCCGCTATGGTGCCGACGCCACGCGTCTCTACACGCTCTTCGCCGCACCGCCGGATCGCGACCTCGACTGGCAGGATCAGGGCGTGGAGGGCGTTTATCGTTTCCTCTCGCGTGCGCATCGCTTTGTTACCGACAATCCGGTACGCCTCGCGCCCGGCGAATCCCGCGACTACAACGTTGCTGATCTCGCACCCGACGCCAAGAAGGTTTTGCGCAAACTGCACCAGACCATTCAACGCATCACCGGAGATTTCCAGGGACGATGGCACTTCAACACCTCCGTCGCAGCCATGATGGAGATGCTCAATGCCTGCATGGTCAAGCAGGAGATCTTCGCCGCAGAATCCTCGGCGCCGAAAGCTTTCCGGGCAGAGGTGCAGCGCAAACTCGTACTTCTGCTTAATCCGTTTGCGCCCTACCTTGCGGCTGAACTCTGGCATACCCTCGGCGAAGATCCGAACACACTTCTCCGTCATCCCTGGCCGCAGGCTGACCCCGCTCTGGCCAAAGAAGACGAGGTTGAAATCGTGGTGCAGATCAACGGAAAGTTACGCTCGCGCCTCACGACTGCTCATGATGCTGACGACGACGCTGTGCGCGAAGCCGCGCTGCGTGACGAGAAGGTAAAAGAAGCACTCGGAGGAAAGCAGATTGTGAAAGTGATCGTCGTCAAGAACAAGCTGGTCAACATCGTCATCAAAGGTTAGCTCTTCCAATGCAACGGAGAAATAAGCATGGGCTCTTCCCTTTTGACCAATTTTGGACGGAGGGCAGCGCCTTTGATTTTTGGCGCGGCATCACTCTCATAACGCACCCTCTTGCGCTATTCTCTTTCCATGAGCGCAGACGCCAATCGCGAGGGCTTCCGCATCATTCGCAAAATCCCGGCGCTGTTCTTGATGGAGTTGCTCTGGCGTTGGAGCTTCGGACTTGGGATACTCGCGCTCGCCTTCTATGCCTACTCGCACCTTCGACCGGCCATTCTCTTTACTGACGCCGACGAACCTGCGCTCAGTTCGCAAGACCCCATCCCATTCGCCCAGGCTGCCGTGGACCTCCTTTCGCCAGTTTTGCCGCTACTGCTGAAAACCTGCGCGCAAGTTTTCAGTGTGGCGGCCGTGTTCTGGATCGCCATTTCTGCCCTGGGCCGGGGCATCATCACACGTGTCATCGTCGGCCATCTTGTCGAGAATTACAGTGTAACCATCACTGCTGACGCACCACGCTGGGCAAGCTTCGCGCTTCTGCAATTTGCGCGCGTTCTTATGCTACTGATTCTCGCCGTTGGATATTTGGGGGGACTGTTCATCGCCTCGCTCGTAGACCCAACGCGGACGAATGTCGTGCTCTCCGCTTCAGTTGTATTCTCTTCGGTGGCCATCTCCAGCGTGCTCTGGAGTTATGTAAATTGGGTGCTCTCGCTCGCACCGATTTTTGTTGCACGAGATGCACGTGCTCCGCTTGATGCTGTTGTGGAGGCTATTGCTTTTATCCGCCGGCGACACTCTCACCTTCGGGCTATTGCGCTCTGGAACAGCACTCTGCGCGGAGTGGCCGCAACCGCTATATCGCTCGCTGGAGTCTTTACCGTCGCGCTGCGCTCCACGCTGCCGCCCGGGGCCATTACGCTTCTGCTCGTGCTGGAGACGCTCGCCTATTTTGTGGTTTCCGATGTTTTTCTGCTTGCGCGCCTCGCGGCCTATGCTGCAGTTGCGGTCCGGGAGCGCACGCTGAATTCTTGAACAGCTCAGGACCATTCCGAAAGCGTCGTGCGCTAATCTCTTTACAGCCCACCCCTGATTCTGCGAACCTTGAGTGTGGAACATACAGCGCTTCCCTCCATCGTTGTCCTGGACTTCGGTTCGCAATACACGCAGCTTATCGCGCGGCGTATTCGCGAGCAGAATGTCTTCTCCGTTGTGTTGCCTTGCACGGCCAAGGTCGAAGAGGTTCGCGGTTACAATCCGGTCGGCATCATCCTCTCGGGTGGACCTTGTTCGGTCTATGACATCGATGCGCCCCCGGCCGACCCCGAGGTGCTCAAACTCGGCTTGCCTGTTCTCGGAATCTGTTATGGCTTGCAGTTCCTGACTCACACGCTTGGAGGCACAGTTCATGCCGCCAGCAAGCGCGAGTATGGCCACGCCGAGGTCACGGTTCTTGAAACGTCGGTTCTCTTCCGCGGTCTGCCTGAAACTCTTTCGGTATGGATGTCGCACGGCGATGAAGCGGACACTCTTGCGCCCGGATTCCGCTTGATTGCGCGCACATCGAACGCCGTTGCCGCGATTGAAAACGTAGCCGCCGGATATTACGCGGTGCAGTTTCATCCTGAGGTACACCACACAAAGTTTGGCACCAACCTGCTCAAGAATTTTGTATTTGGCATCTGCAACGCGCAGCCCTCGTGGACTCCGCAGAAGTTTATCGAATCCACGATCAAGCAGATTCGAGAAACCGTGGGCGAAGGGCGCGCGTTGTGCGCTATCTCCGGTGGAGTGGATTCGAGCGTGGCCGCCACACTTGTGCATCGCGCCATCGGCGATAAACTCACGTGCGTCTTCGTCAACAACGGAGTGCTGCGTAAGGATGAGTACGCAAAGGTTCAGCACAATCTCCGCACCAAGCTCAAGCTCAACATTGACGCAGTGGATGCTACCGACCGCTTTCTCTCAAAGCTTGCCGGAGTGAGCGACCCAGAGCGCAAGCGAAAGATTATTGGCAACGAATTTATTGAAGTGTTCGATGAAGAGTCCAAGCGTATTGAGCGCGAATATGGAGAGGTTCAGTGGCTTGTGCAAGGCACGCTGTATCCTGACGTGATTGAGTCGGTGAGTGTTCGCGGACCTTCGGTCACCATCAAGAGCCACCACAATGTCGGCGGACTTCCCGCGAAGATGAAACTCAAACTCATTGAGCCTCTACGCGATCTGTTCAAAGATGAGGTGCGCCGCATTGGACGCGACCTTGGCATGCCGGATGAGATGATTCAGCGCCAGCCTTTCCCTGGGCCCGGACTGGCCGTGCGCATTCTCGGCGAAGTGACGCCAGGGCGCGTCGCGCTGTTGCAGGAAGCCGACGATATTGTCGGCAGCGAAATCAAACGCGCTGGACTTTACGATCAGATATGGCAATCATTCGCCGTGCTGCTGCCAGTGATGTCAGTGGGCGTGATGGGCGATCAGCGCACGTATGCATATACGTGCGCAATCCGCGCCGTAACCAGTGAAGACGGCATGACGGCGGATTGGGCGCCTCTGCCGCATGAGGTACTCAAAACTATTTCCAGCCGCATTGTGAATGAGGTTCCTGGAATTAATCGCGTCGTGTACGACATCACGTCGAAACCTCCGGGCACGATTGAATGGGAGTAGCGTGAAGTAGCTGAAGTTTTTTGTGCGAAAGATGAAACGGGATCGCGATCAATTCGATGCGGTTGAAGGAAGCCTTTTGAAAGGCATCGCAATCGCGTTGCTGTGCCAAATCGCCTATGTTTTAGCGGTGTTTGAGCTGCCGTGGGCGGAGGCGCGGACTTTGGGATTGATGTTGTTTGCGCTGGTGCAGTTTGGGTATTTGTTTCCGCTGGCGTTGTTTTACGAGAGGCGCGGCGAGGCGGCGACTTCCCATGGGGTGATCTCGGCAGGCGCGATTTCATTGTGTGCGGCGGCTGGATGGTTCGGGTATGCGGCGCTGCACGGCACGCTTCCGTCTCTGAATTAGAAGCGCATTGCTCCCGGCAATGCGGCGAAAAATAGGCGCGAAAACAGGCTGAAATTTCAAAAAACAAAAACCAATGTTTTTTGAGAAAACAGGGTTTTGGAGGCTATTTTGCACCTGGAATGGTGCAAAACTTGGTCGGACCATATACTAAGTGGTTAATGGGGATGTTACCGTTTCGGCAATAGTTGAGCGATTTTGTAAAGGATTGCCGAAACAGTACAGGCTGGTTTGCGTTTATAACTTAGTGGTTAATGGTAGCCGTGGACGATGATTTGGGCGATTGGCTGGCATTCGTGGGACACTTCTAAAAGGACTCATTCCTTTACAGGCAAGCATGGCTAATTGCATTCGTTGTGGGCGGACAATTTCGGGATTCACGCTGGGGAAAAAGATCTGTGGCTGGTGCAAGCAGCACGAGGCGGCGCAGAGAGGCGAGGGCTCGCAGTATCAGCCGGTGATGGCGACTCCGTGGGCGCGGCGCGAGACGATGCCGATGCTGGTGACGCAGGCGATCTTCGGAATCAACATTGCGGTGTTCGTCGGGATGCTGCTTGCGGGGGCGTCACTGATGAGCGGGCCGGGGGGGGACGGACTGCTGGCGTGGGGGGCGAACAATGGAGCCTACACGCTGACGGGACA
>Ga0302140_10008646_pt1 | contig 12654 bp, 10 predicted proteins | sample I_Bog_E1_1_FD_202095 | JGI IMG/M metagenome (GOLD analysis project Ga0302140, IMG submission 202095) | Peat permafrost microbial communities from Stordalen Mire near Abisko, Sweden - I_Bog_E1_1 | ecosystem: Environmental > Terrestrial > Soil > Wetlands > Peat | place: Sweden: Abisko, Stordalen...
CCGTCGGGATCGCGGATGTAGCAGCGCGTCTCGCCGTACTTGGGGATCGGCTCCGTAATGAACTTCGCTCCACGACTTTTCCATAATTCATAGCACGCTTGAATATCCGCAACGCGGAAATTCATAAAGCTGTTGATGTGATTAGGGTCGGGGACACTGAGAGTTACCGTCGGCTTGTCCGGGGTCGGCCCGCCTCCGACGTTCAGGATCATCCAAATATTCGCAAGCTGAAGGTACGCAGGCGCGTTGCCGTCACCCAGGCTCAGAATGCGAGCGCCGAAAACCTGTTCGTAGTAGCGAGCCGATCTCTCGATGTCGGCGACGGTGAGGAAATGCGCGATGCTGATCCCCTCTTGCGGGGGCATCTCATAACTATTCTGCCCGATTTGTACGCTGCTCATTAGACGACTCCAATTCCGATACACGGTGCAGAGCTTCCCTGGGCGGATGATAGACCAACGAGAGCGCCGATCTCCGCCAGCATGGCAGCCCGCTTGCTCTCCGGTCCCAGGCACTGGGTGACGAGGGCGGCAACCACGACGGGCGGCCTGCCGGATGTACTAAAGTGCTTGAGCGATGCCTGCGTTCGAAGGGCTTGTACCGCGATACTCTGCAACGCAGAGTACTTGCTTATGCACAGTGACTTTGCTACGTTGCGGGAGTGAGGAACACGGAGCGAGGCGACATGTCCCCATCGAACCTGGTCGAGATCGATTCCCATGCGGCGGAGACCCTTCAATACATCCGTAGTTCCATGGATGCGGCTACGGCAATTAGAGTCCACGGTGCGGCCGGCGTCAGCATGGGCCTGATTGGTTTGGCCGCCATGGCGTTGTCTGTGATCCCGCGTCTCGCGGCCCATTGGCTCGGGATCTGGCTCTCATCAGCTGTCATCGCCGGCGTGATAGGTGGAGCACTCGTTGTCCGGCCCGCCTCCATCAATCGGCTTGCGCTCAGCGGGACACCGATACGAAAGTTTGCGATATGCCTGGCAGCGCCCCTCTTTGTCGGCGCGGTGTTGACTGCGGTACTGATCATGCACGGTGCGTTGGACGTCATTCCAGGGACCTGGCTGTTGCTATATGGGAGCGCGTTGTTTGCTGCCAGCGTGATGACTACGCGGACCATCGGTGCGATGGGCATATCGTTCATGATTCTGGGGCTTTTCACCTTCCTGTTACCCATGAATATCCAGATTCTTGCGCTGGGGGTCGGCTTCGGTGGCCTTCATCTGATCTTCGGCTGGTGGATTTCCCGGGAATCGCATGAGCGCCAAGTCTAACCCACGCACGGCACCGGCCGGCGAACCGCGCAAACGCCCGAGACTATCAGCGGTGAGCGCGACTGGGCGTTCGGAAGACAGCCAATTTGACCGCCTCGTATACGAAAGGGTCCGATTAGGGATCATGAGCGCCCTTGCGGTGCGCGAAGAATTGACATTCACGGAGCTGAAGGCGCTGTTCGACGTCAGTGACGGCAACCTCAGCGCACATGCACGCAAGCTGGAGGAGGCGAAATATCTTACCTGCGCCAAATCCTTCGAGAGCCGTCGCCCCAAAACGTCTTATCGACTGACGACCCTGGGCCGGAACGCCTTGAACCGGTACTTGGATCATGTCGAAGCGGTGATCAAGGCGACTCGTCGTGGGTGATTTTTTTGCCAATTAACTTTGTAATCTAGAGTACTTTATTATGCACATTGCAATCATCATGGATGGCAATGGTCGGTGGGCGGCGCGGCGCGGATTTCCACGCACCGCCGGACATCGCCAGGGCGCCGAGGCGGTCAACGCCGTCGTTGAGGCCGCCGCCCGCAAGGGCGTCGACATCCTGAGTCTCTACGCGTTTTCCGCGGCCAACTGGAACCGGCCGCCAGACGAGGTGGGGGCGCTGTTTACGCTGCTTCGCCGTTACCTGTTGAACCAGACCCAGCGCTGCCTCGAACAATCCATACGGATCAATGTTATTGGCCGTCGCGATCGCCTGGATTCGAAGCTCCGGCAGGTGATCCAGCACAGCGAATGCACCACTGCGCATTGCACCGGCATGCTGTTGCGCATTGCGGTCGACTATTCCAGCCAATATAGCCTGATCGAGGCAGCAAGGTCGATTCAGCTCCAAGGGAACGCAGCGCTCGACAATTTCACCGCTCACCTTGCTGCGGTAGATCACTCCACGGCGCCGGCACCCTCAGTCGATCTGTTGATTCGTACCGGTGGGGAGAAGCGTCTCAGTGATTTTTTGCTGTTCGAGTGCGCCTATGCCGAACTGTACTTTACGGAGTGCTACTGGCCAGACTTCGATGCCCATGCATTCGACGCCGCGCTGCAAGAGTTCGCCCGGCGAGACCGCCGCTTCGGCCAAGTTGCTTCTCCCGCATTGGCAGGCGCGAGTCATGGCTAGAGGCCTCAAGCGCAAACTGACGACTGAACTTTTTTTCAGCAGTGATCATCGGCCGGACAATCGCCAGAGGAAAGATGGAACGTTCGAGCACCCATCTCGCATGTGGGTCTGGGTAATCTTGCCCGGGGCGCGGTGGTTTTGCGGGTGGCACGGTGAAGGTCGCGAAAACGCAAATCCAGTATTACCAAAAGGTCATGCTGGATTTTTCCGGTCTGACTTGGCCGCAAGTATCCGTTGATTCGCTGGTTCCGGCCGCGCCAGTAGAAGATCACTTGCTGCCCCTGACTTGAACGGCAACAAGGTAGCAGTCGGAACGGGAAACCTGGACGGAGCGACAAGGTATAATTGCCGCGGGGGCATTCTGGCCCCCGGTGATCGGGTTCGATTCAATCTGATAACGGGATGGAGCAACGATGAAAATTAAGAGCTTTATGGTCGCGTGCGTTTTGGGGTTGGCGGCGGTTGGCGCGGCGGGGGTATCGAAGGCGGAGGACGTGCGGATGTTCGTGCGGCACCAGGTGGCTGATTACGGTGCGTGGCGCAAGGTCTATAACGGATTTTCCGCCATGCAAAAGAAGGCGGGGGCCGTCTACAGGGCAGTGTATCAGTCGACGGATGATCCGAATGACGTGACCGTGGTCAGCGACTTTCACAGCCTAGAGCAGGCGAAGGCGTTTGCGGCATCTCCGGAACTGAAGGCCGCGATGGAGAAGGCTGGGGTCAAGGGGCCGCCGCAGATTTGGTATACGACGAAGAGTTTGAAGTAGACATCAGTCGCGTCGGCGTAAGAGGCCCGGGGTAAAGGGACCTTTCCCGCGCCTGCATGAACCTGTCCCTGGCGCCTGCGGGAAAAACTTTCCGCCCTCCCGCTCCAGCTACGGGCGGAAAGCCAAGATCCAGCTATGCCAGAAACGGCGATTCGATATTTACTAGGCTAGGGCCGGAGATTTGATGGTCGACAGAGACCGATGAGGTTTGTCGCGACGGTGTATGCTCAGCTGAGGGAAAACACCATGCGCCAGCTCCTTATTTCACGATTAATTTGCCTGGCAGCGTTAACAAGCGGGGTCACAACCCAGTCTTTCGGGCAGGCGTTACCGTTAGGGTGGTCATCGTCTGCGAAGAAAAATGATGGTCCAGTTGTCCCAATCGGCCGCGATCCTTCGTCAAGCACCGCGACGTACACGTCGCTGAGGCTTGGCGTAATTTTCACAGACTTTGCTAAGAAAGCCTTGGATTTCACGGGTCAGACACGAGACCGATTTAAACAAGGCATCTTCACAAATACGACGGCAATGAACGAATTGGACCCAACCTATCTGCCCAAGACCATAAATGAGTCATTGAAGCGCCGATTTAAGGACGTTGTGGTTCTCGACGGGTTTGACGATCCGCAGAGAGCGGCAATCGACGCAGTGATGTTCCTCGATCTTCAGATCACAATAGGCACCCACTCTGGAGATCATACGCATATCACAATACAAGGCAATTTCGTCGATATCGGACAGAAACCGATCGGTCACGCAAGTGGTGACGGCGAGACTGTTGTGGGTTACCCCGCGTGGTCCGCGAAGTTCAAGGCTGCTGCGGATCAAGCAGTGGAGCGCTTTGCCCAAGCGCTCGATGGATCGAAAGAACTGGCAAACAAGCTATCGACATCCATGGCACCTATTGCGCAAGTAAGCGCCCCACTTCAGCCTTCGCCGTTGCCGAATAGTACAAACGCGGCGCGCGACGGCAAACGCGTCGCATTGGTGGTCGGGAATGCTGCGTACCGAAATGTGCCGCGACTTGCCAACACTGCAAACGATGCGCGGTTGGTGGCAGAGACGCTTAAAAGGATCGGCTTTGAACTCGTCGGGGGAGGTCCGCTTCTTGATCTTGATCGCACTGGTTTTGTCACGGCGGTGGCAAGTTTCGGCGATAAGCTGACTGGCAATTCCGTGGGCGTGTTTTATTACGCGGGCCATGGCCTCCAGATGCAGGGCGCCAATTACCTCGTGCCCATCGATGCCAATCCCGTAAAACCGTCCGACGCGGACGTGCAACTGGTCGACGCAAACATGGTGCTACACCAGATGGAGGATTCCGGCGCGAAGCTAAAGGTGGTAATTCTCGATGCCTGCCGCAACAATCCATTTGGCGGCCGTGGCCTGCGCGACGCCGGCGGCGGGCTGGCGCAGATGCGCGCACCCGAAGGCACGCTGATCTCATACGCCACCCAACCGGGTAACATCGCTCGCGATGGTGAGGCGGGCGGCGACAGTCCCTATACCATGGCACTCGCAGAGGCCATGGTGACGCCTGGTATGGATGTGCTGGAGCTGTTTAATCAGGTGGGAGTGCTGGTAGATAACGCTACCGAGGGTCAGCAGCAGCCGTGGGTTGCGAGTTCCCCAATCAAGGGCAAGTTCTACTTTGTAGTCAAATAGCTATTTTCGGACAGATGCCAGTTGGCGGGTGAAACTCGCTGCCCTGCTTCTGTTGGCGAGTCCTTTGACACCCATCGGAAGTTAAACCTTTACAGATTGACCAACCGCAGGTTGTCGTCGACTCGATTCTTCTGGATGTTATCCAAGCCATTCGCGCGAATGCGGCTCTTCGATATGTTCCCGCCCGGGCGTCAGAGCACCGCGCAGTTCGGCGGTGACTGTCATGGGCGGCGCGGCCTAGCTCTCATGCGGCAAGACCGGCTAACGAAGCCGGAACGTCGGCGACAGCTGGGCGGGATCGACGAGCAATTCGAGCAACGCGGGTCGCCCGGCGTCCCCGGCCCGACGGAAGGCCGCGGGAAATGCGGCGCTGGAGTCGACCCGCTCGGCGTAGGCTCCCTGAGCCCGCGCCAAGGCGGCAAAATCAGGATTGAGAATGTCGGTTGCGATCACTCGGCCGGGATAGCGGCGCTCTTGATGGACGCGAATCGTGCCATAGGTTCCGTTGTTGACCACCAGGATGATCACATGCGCGCCGTGTTGTACGGCGGTGCCGATTTCCTGCGGATACATCAGGAAACAGCCATCACCCGCAAAGGCGACGACCTCGCGTCCGGGATAGCGCAATTTTGCGGCGATGGCCGCGGGCACGCCGTAGCCCATCGCGCCGCTGACCGGTGCCAATTCGGTCCGCGGCTGTCGATATCGATAATAGCGATGCACCCAGACCGTGTAATTGCCGGCGCCGTTGGCGATGACGGCGTCTTCGGGCAGATGATCGCTGAGCCAGCCCACGACGAATGACATGTCCACATACCCGGGCAGCGGCGCAGGCGGCGTGCTGAATCGCACATAGGCTTCACGGGCTGCCCGCAAGAGGGCGCCGCGACCGGCCTTCTCCGGAATCGCGACGGAGGACAGAGCATTGCCGAACTCGGCAAGACTGCAGGCGATACCGAGTGCCGGATCATAAACGCGGCCGATTTCATTCGGATCGGGATGCACGTGCACCAGCTTTTGAGCCGGGAGAGGCGCGCTCAGCAGCGAGTAACCGTTGCTCGTGTTCTCGCCGAGTCGGCTGCCGACCGCGACGATCAGATCCGCGGATTTCAGCCGCTCGGCCAGCGTGGGATCCACGCCGAGGCCCAAATGGCCGCAATAATTGGCATCGCGATTGTCCATGAGATCCTGGCGTCGAAAACTGGAGACGACGGGGAGTTCGCTGCGGCGCGCGAAATCCAGGAGCGACCGGCAACCCTGGGACGTCCAGCCAGCACCCCCGACGATCAGCATGGGACGGTCAGCCGAGGAGAGCATCGCCGCGAGCGTCGCCAAATCGGCGGCGCGCGGAGCTGCGGCGGCTGCCACGGCGGCGCCCGGCTGCGCGGGCCGCAATATCGTTTCGGACAGCATGTCCTCCGGAAGCGACAAGACTACCGGCCCGGGCCTGCCGGAAAGCGCCGTATGGAATGCCCGCGACACGTACTCCGGAATGCGTTCAACCTGATCGATCTGCGCCGCCCACTTGGCGAGGGGCGAAAACATGGCGCGGAAGTCGACTTCTTGAAAGCCTTCCCGGTCCTGCGATCCGCGCGCAACCTGACCGATGAACAGCAGCATGGGCGTGGAGTCCTGAAATGCGGTATGCACTCCCACCGACGCGTGCGTAGCGCCGGGTCCACGGGTCACGAAACAAACGCCCGGCCGTCCGGTGAGCTTGCCGTCCGCTTCTGCCATGTTGGCGGCCGCACCTTCGTGGCGCGAACTCACGACGGCAATGTCCGGAACATCGACGAGCGCGTCCAGCACCGGCAGATAGCTCTCGCCCGGAACGCAATACACGCGATCAACGCCCTGTGCGCGCAGCGCGTCGACCAATATCTGGCCCCCGCTCTGCCTTGCCGGCGGCTCGGGGCTGCTGGTACCGTGCATCAGAGCGCGAGAATCGCATATCAGGCGATGCGCAGGCAAATTGCGACCCCGATCGCTTAACGAACCAACCGAGAAGCTTTCGATGGGCGATCCTAAAGGTTGCGCCTCGGGCGCCGGGCACTGATGCCCTTGGCCGGCGTCCGGCTGAGGGGGCTAGGCACAAGGGCTGCGCCGCGCAAGCGGATGGCGAAAACGACACCGCCAAGGTCCTTCACACGGTCATTACGATCTGGCTCGTAGCCAGATGATGCGACCAACCTGTTGTGTGACGCTCAAGTCCGGATCGGGGATGAGCATGGTCCGCGTTCAATCGGGCCGCTGAAGCTTCTCCAACTCGGACTTGAATGCCTCAGCGGTGACAATTGCAAAATGCATCTTGCCGCGGACATCCAGCAGGTCTCTATCCCCCGTAACCAAAAAGGCGGCCCCGGCATGCGCCGCCAATTGCAGGAACGGCAAATCGCCTGAATCTCGGCACGCGGGGATCTTCGGCGTCTTGCGGGGGAGTCTCGCTGTCGTGCAGTATGGAAGGTAGTCTGCCAACAGTTCATCACGATCCGCGGAAGAGAGTTTGAACTTCGGGTAACTCAGCACACGAATCAATTCCCCGGTCGTCGCTGCAGATACCAGCGGCGCAAACTCTTGCGCCTGCCAGGCGAGGCGGATGGGCGCGAGCCGGCCGTGTGCAAAAAGGAGCGCGGAGACGGCGATGTTGGTATCCAACACCGCACGCACTGCGTTCTTATCTTTTGACTTTTCCACCTGAACTGCGCGCCCAATTTACGGCGCCTTCGACGTCTGTATCCTTAAGGTTCAATTCCGCAAGCTTGGCCCGAACTGCATCCGCCCGTTGAATACGCACGGGGGTCAGCACGATTTGGCCATCCTTGGCTTTGACGTCAAAATACTGCGCGGGCCCAACGGCATTTGTTATTGCCTTGGGCAGGGTCAGTTGGTTCTTCGAAGTCATCTTGGCAAGCATGGCAGTCAGCCGTCGCAGTAATGATTCCTTACTTTACGATATCCTTGGATCGCGGGCAATTCGGATCGCATTCACGAGCGTGATACCCTACGCCATGCGTCCTCTGGCTGCCTCCTGGCTTCTGTTGGCGCCGGCGCTGTCATCGACGGCCGCCGACACCTTCAATATTCTCGGCAACGGCGGCTTTGAGTACGGTCTCATGTGCTACTGGGACTACGAATGGAGCACCGCGGGCCAGGACTCCAAAGGAGACTACGAGTTCCGGCTCTCGACGGACTCCCACTCCGGAGCCTATTCTGTCGAGATCCGCTGCGCGGGACCGGATTGCGAAAAAGCAGCCATCGTCTCGCAAAAAATTCCCGCCTCCCCGAATAGCACCTACACACTGAGCCTTTACGCGAAGTGCCCGGCGGGGCGCAAGGCGGCTGTATTCATTCCCGGCACGACGACCGGCGATGTTCTGCAAGGCCTCATTTGCCGCGACGACTGGACCTTGAACACGGTGACGTTCAAGACCGCACCCTCGGCGACCCATTTCGCGTTTTATGTCTATAATCTCGATACGGCGTGGCTGCGATTGGACGACTTGGTGCTGAGGTTCGCGGATGGCACCGTTCCCGCACGCAAGGCGGTCATTCATGCGGGCATCCGCCGTGTCGGCAGCACCGACGCCTACGTCACCGTCGATGGGAAACCCTACCTAGCCCTCGGTTTCTTCAATGTCCCGTACGAGGATTTGAAGCGGGTGGCGGATGTCGGTGCGAATTCTGTGATTCCCGATACCGCACCCGGCTGCTTTGCTACGGCTCAGGACGATTACGCAGACCGGGCGTATGAACTTGGCGTGGGAGTCGTGCCGGATTCAACCGCTTCGGCCCGACTGCGTTCGCCCGGCATATTTGCGCCCATCCTCGGGCGATTCGCCGTGCACCTCTCCAACATCGCCTGGTTCCTCGTGGATGAACCCGACCAGAAGGACGTGACCTGGTTCTACGTGCCGGGCCCGACCCTGGTGGCCGAGTACGATGCCGCCAAGTCACACTCCACCCTGCCGGTGATGGTCGACCTGCAGCGCGCGGCCTGGTCGGTTGCGCCGGAGATCACGCCGTATGCGTCTGCCATGGATATCTGGATGGCCGAGCCCTATGGTCCGGATTTCAGCGGCGTCAACCACGCCATCAGTCTCTTCAACTCGATTCGACCGCGGCCCATATGGGTCGCTCAGGACGCGACGGTTTCCAGCCTGATCGTGCCGAAGACGTACTGGGCATTGATCCATGGAGCCACCGGAATCATGTATTTCGCGTGGGACGATTTCAAGGGTGATCCCGGGAAGCTTCGAGCCGCGGGTAAAGTTTTCTCCGAGCTGAATCAATTGAAGGATGTCATTTTCGCCACGCACATCGACGAGCGGCTGGCCGTCACAACTGCGGTTTCCGCGACGCCAATCGTCAAACCGAGTCCCTTTGCGGAGCTGAAACACTGGATTGCCCAATGGCTCGGGGGACACACCGACACGGCGCCGGCACCGGTCGCATTCATGGCGCGTCAACACCAGGGGGGCACCTATATAATTGCCGCCAATTACACATTGCAGCGCGTACAAAGCACCTTTTCGGTGCCCGGTCTGATGACCGGCCGGCAGATCAGCGTACTCTTTGAGGGCCGCACGCTGTCGGCGACTTCAGGCACCTTCTCCGACACCTTCGAGGGGCCCTCGAGACACGTTTACCTGATCCGATGAGGCAGCATGGGTACGGCACGGCGCCTGAAAGCGGCGCCACAGCTGTGCGCACTGAAGCGGACTTCCGCATTCAACGAGTGTGTGCTTGCCAGGCCCATTCGGCCATATGCTTCGCCAGGACGCCATCGACCTCGCGGCGTCAATTCGCCATCAGGAGGCGCGGCGTCAAGCTCGTCATCTCCGACGCCGACGAAGGGGGCAGGCAAATCACTTCCCGTCCTTAGCTGACCACGTGGAGCTTCGCGAGCTCCGTGGTATTGATGATCACGACATCTCGGTCGTAACCAGCATCCGCAGGTGTAGAGCCGCCGGTCAGACCTGTATTGGCCGCCTGCATGATAACGATCTTGTTGGGCGACGACGCAAGCCTCGAGCACACGCCATTGCTGGACGAGCGTACGAGGGCGCACGACTGCCAGCGCCTTGCCACCACCGCAGCGAAAGCCCGTCCGATATGGGCGACAGGGTCTTGCGAGTGACACGGCTGTCTAGATTACCTGATCCTTTCCGCGAGGCACGTGAGATATTCGCAGCGCTGGACCACGGAAGCAGCGAGCCGAGCGGCAACCGCTGGACGTAGGGTCGTCAGTTTCATGGCCGGTTCTTCCTTCGCCAGTGGGTCAGCCACGACCTTAAGCAAGCGACCGCAGCGGGTCTGTACGCTGGCACCCACAGCGACCAGGGCGCCGCTGCGCCCCATCGCTCATTGCATTGGCATTTCGTACAGACTGATGCTGAGCTTGGGGACCGTCACGCGGCCTGGCATCCCCGTCGCCGGACTCTCCACGATTCCGACCATCGGCGGCTTGCCCGGCTCGTTGTCGTCGGTCAGGTCAGAGCCGGCAATACGCCACACCCGCCCAGGATCGTGAACTGTCACGCCCTTGATGGCGACATCGAGCGACTGCTCGGATTCCGTCGGGTTCACGATCGCGAGCGTCAGGAACTTCCTGTCGGCGGTCACTGCCGCCACGGCGTCGAGCGGATAGGTATCGCTGCCGGAGGAGACCCGTGCCTTGTCCACCCAGACGGTGCCCTTCACGTCATGCTGCGGAGCGTTTCCGGTCAGCTCCACCGGAATGGTCCCAAAATGCCTGCGGTAGAGCTCGAACATCAAGCCGATCGGATGCACCGTCGCATCGGTCTTGCCGATCGCGAGCAGGCTCGGCGCCGCGGTGTAGGCCGAGATGACGAACATGTTTGAGTGCCTGAACATCTCGTGCATCGCCTGTGCGGAGGCCAGCGGGGCAAACATCGAAAAGCCGGGGGCGGGCCTCCCACGTTCCCCGGTCCATTCGGATACCCACTCATCGAGCGCCACCGGGTAGCGATTCATGTCGAGGGCCGGATATCGCCGCTGGTACTCTCCCCAGGCCTCGACCACCGCGTGTACTGCATTGGCAAGCTTGCGGGCACGGGCTACCAGGGGTTCATCGACCCTCACGTAGTCCTGCTTGTCGGCGTCGAAAGCAAGGTCCACCATCGACGGATAGATGTGTTCGGCGGCCGCATCGATCTCATCCGAGGAATGCGCCAGCAGCGCACCGGTGAAGTCGGCCGGTCCGCCGAATTCGGCCACGTGCTTGCCGGTGATGGCGAGCGCCGCGTGACTCTGGCTGGTCTCGACCGGCGACCCGCCGGAGCTCACCAGCTTGATGCCCGGATCCACCTGCCGCATCGCCTTGGCAAACATCTCGTGCTTGATCGCGTACTGCTCGGCCGACATGAAGCCCATCTGCTGCGGATTCCACATCTCGTTGCCGATGTTCCACCAGGTGACCTTATAGGGCTCGGGATGCCCATTGGCGGCGCGCCACTTGCCCATCGGAGTGCGCACCGAGCCCATGACGTATTCGACCTCCTCGGCCGCCGAATGCGCGTCGCCGAAGCCGGCATTCACGCAGATATACGGCTCCATGTTCAGCAGCCTGTTGAGGACCATGTAGTCATCGATTCCGACGTCGTTCTGCTGCACCTCATCCCAGGCGGGGTTCAAGCGTGGCGGCCGCTTATCGGGATCGCCGATGGAATCGCGCCAGTCCCACGACGACACCATGTTCCCGCCCGGCCAGCGGAACATGGTCGGTCCTATCTGCTTCATCAGCGCGATCAGATCCGCGCGAAAGCCATGCAGGTTGTCAGCCGGCATCAGGGACACGGCGCCGATGTGAAATGTTCCCTTTCCCGTGCCGACGATTTCCAGCCGGGCGTTCTCGCTGTCCGCCCCGGCCGTGAAGCTCAATGGAATTCGGGCGAATGCGCCTCCTGGCGGCTTGATCGGAATGGTCTGCCGATCGTCAGGACCCGGCCCCCAGACGAGGCTCACCGTGATCTTCGCGCCGGGATCGGCCGCCAGGATTACGCGGCCGGAATACTTCTTGCCCTTGCGCACTCCGAGGCCTGCCTGTTTGATTCCATGCGGAACCGCGGCCTCCAGTTTCACCATCGGACTGTGCTCGCCGACGTAGACCTGCTGCCGGTCCATCACCACGAATGCGTCCGGACCGATGGGGCTCCACCGGGGCGCCCGGGGCCTCATCCTGCGCCCCGGGGACGGTTCGCGATCCTTGCCGGAGTCCACCGGGTTGAAGAATTTCCGGTCGCCGAGCATCTCGGCCCAGAAGCCGCCCTCATTGTTGGCCTCATGCAGTTCGGTGAAGAAGCCGTACAAATAGGGCGAGATCGGCGCGCCGGCCTTGCTCACGTCCACGGTCATGGCGGGCTGCTGGGCATCGCCATGCTGCGCGACGCCGCACAGCAACAGCGCCGCCAATACTGCCTGGAGCAGTGCAGACTTGTTCATAGGCTTCCTCGTGCGCTCGAGAATTATTATTTCGGCCGGCGGATCGTACTCCCACTCCCGTGGTGATGCACGCTACGGATGCAGCTGGAAGCGGGCCTATCTCGAATTGAGACCGCATCAACGATGCAGTGGCGTGTCGCGAGCGACGAATACGCCGCCTTGAGCGAAGATGCGCAATCAACTGCTTTTTCAGTACCCCGCGGGTCTGCACGAACAGACTTCGATAAATCGTCTCGTGTGACACCCATAACTCCGGGTTATTTAGATCAGCACGGGGCCGTACTAGGGAAGCTCTGCACAGGCGGCTGCGCGAGCGGAAAATAAAATGGATGAAAGAGAAAAATTCATTGTAAAGAGC
>Ga0302140_10008647_pt1 | contig 12653 bp, 14 predicted proteins | sample I_Bog_E1_1_FD_202095 | JGI IMG/M metagenome (GOLD analysis project Ga0302140, IMG submission 202095) | Peat permafrost microbial communities from Stordalen Mire near Abisko, Sweden - I_Bog_E1_1 | ecosystem: Environmental > Terrestrial > Soil > Wetlands > Peat | place: Sweden: Abisko, Stordalen...
GGACATTCGCGCCTTGCAGATCGGCAAAGTCTGGCGCTTCCGCGCCTCCGTCCTCGACGAGTGGATACAGCAGAAGCTTGCCGGATGATTGCGGGCCGGTCCTGGCCGGCCTTGGCTGCGTTCTGGCCGGCCTTGGCTGCGTTCTGGCTGAACGCTGAAAGCAGCCGCACGTTGAAACGGCGGCGGGATGGAACAACAGGCAGCGCGAGAATGATTCTTCCAGACTTTATTCTTCCTCTCCACCTTGCTCTCTTGTCCATTCAACAAGTTTTTGTTGCAGTTCTTCTTTGCTTGGCAGGTAGAGCTGGTATTCGCGGGCGTGAATGTTGGCGTCTTTGGGAAGGGTAATCTCGACCAAGGCGGAGTTCTTTTTCTTGCAGAGCACGATGCCGATGGTGTGGTTCTCCGCCTCCGTTCTGACGTGGCGGTCAAAGTAGTTGACATACATCTGCATCTGGCCGAGGTCCTGATGCGAGAGTTTGCCAATCTTGAGGTCGATGAGCACGTAGGATCGCAACAGCCGGTTATAGAACACAAGATCGACGAAGAAGTGCTCTTCGTCGAAGGTGAACCGCTTCTGACGGGACTCAAAGAGGAAGCCCTTCCCCAGTTCGAGCAGGAACTTTTCAATGTGGGTAACGATGGCCGATTCCAGATCGGACTCGGAGTAGCGGACCTTTTCCTCCAAGCCGAGAAACTCCAGCACGTAGGGGTCTTTGAGCAGGTCTTGCGGCTTGGCAACGTGCTGCCCGTGCCGCGCCAGATCGCGGATCGCCTGCTTGTCGCGGCTGAGGGCCAGCCGCTCATAGAGGCCGGCATCGAATTGGCGCCGGAGCTCGCGCAGTGTCCAACCCTGTTGGGCAGCCTCAATCTCGTAGAAGTCGCGCTCTTCCGGCTTGAGTCCAATCAGGAAGACGTAGTGCGACCAACTCAAAACAAACGGTTTATATGTCGTCTCTCCCGAAGTCTGCAATTCCCCAGACAATGTCTGGGGAATTGGGGTATGCGCAGAAATCCCAGACACTGTCTGGGAAATTGGGAAAGCTGGGAATTGTCCAGACGCTGTTTGGAAAATTGGCGCAACGCGCCCCGGATAGGCAAGGAAAAAGCGGCGCATATATTCAAGATTGCTTCTGGAAAAGCCATTACCGAACTCGCCTGTCAGTCGTGCAGCCAAATCCAGCAGGATTTCTTTTCCATACTGCGCACGGTCCGCGCCCTGCTGCTCCTGCTCGACGATGCGCCGGCCAATCTCATAGTTTGTGTAGACCTGCAACAAGTCGACGCCCCGTGCGGCGCTCTGGCGAGCCGACTATACCAGGCTGCGGATGCCGTCATAAAGCGGATTGGAACCCTGGCGCTTACTCATAGCAACCCCCGAATGCCCTGCAAGATTTCGGCGCTCTCGGTATCGAGCATGGATTCATTGCCGCTGGTGGACTAACCATAGGATACCCCGGCGAGAAGATCGGAGAGGCGCAGTTCATCTTCACGGCCCTGGCCGAGCTTTCCACGCTTCAGATTGCGGAGACTGAGGCGGCGGTGGGCTTGCCCGCCAACAAGATGGCCGCAAAAACGGGCGGCGGGATCGCCCATCGCGCCCGGCTCGAACTGAAAAGCAAGACCAGTCGAAAGGTGGTGACCGGCGAGAACTATCTGCCGCCGTCCAAATCGAAAAAGAGCCTCGATACTTAAGAGAGGACTGCGCACCCTGCGGTGGGAAGAGCGAACGGCGTCGGTCACCCATCATTCGCTAGAAAACCCAAGAAGCAGGCCCTTCGTCTCCGCTGCGCTCCGCGTAGGATTGTGGGGTATCCAGGCTTTTGTGGCTCATTCAATGGCGGCGTGCCCGACCGGGTATAAGCTGAGCTATTATGACTTGGATCGTTGGCACACCCGTGATGATGTGGGGCTACGGCTTTGCTGTCTCAGACGTTCGGGTTACATGGGGATCGGAATGGCGGGATTGTTTGCAAAAGATCTATCCCGTGGGGCGTTATGTAGCTCTTGGCTTCTCTGGTTCTGTCCAAACTGGGTTCTCGATGGTCGAGGAGTTGAGGCGTTTGCTGTATTGTTCGGATGAAAACAGAGCATGGGATCCGAAGGCCATTGCTGAATGGTGGCCGCAAGACGCTCGCGGCATTTTCAACAAATCCTCCGATGACCTGAAGGAATTTGGCTGCGAATTAATATTGCTAGCTGCACATCCGTATGAGCAGAACGGGCAATATTCTGCCCCCTACGTCTACAAATTCTGTTCGCCTGATTTTATGCCGAGAATGGCTAACCCTCACGAACTAATTTCAATAGGCTGCGGTTCAAAATGTTCAACTTATGAAAACCTGCTCAATACTCTCTCTACAGATCGTAAATCGAAAACGAGACTGTTTCAGGCAGAAGTTGGCACTCGCGGTGGCACCGGCTCTAGGATTGGAAACATGATTACTGATCTTCTTCAAAAACACCTTGAACAGGGCATTAGCAAACATCTCCATTATTGCTGGGTTGAACTTGGCAGTATAACAATTAATACGAATAATCGCCTGACTTCCGGTAATTGGACGTTTTCACCACACGGCATTGATTCCCCTGAGATCACCGATACAGACGAGGGCGATTATCTGGCAATGCCGAAGATAGCAACAACCTGGGATGAGTTGGCGTCTATAGCTCGGAATGAGGGATTTTCCTCAGGTTTAGTAGCCGTCGCTTGACCTATTTTGGAAAGTTTGGCACACCCAGTCGATCTGTTATTGTAGTTTCGCCGTTTCGGCTCATACGTATTCGTATTCCATTGAGCAAGCCTTGCTCCATAAGTCTCTGGCTCTCTGAATATTCTCGGCCGCTCCGTCGCCATACTGATACCTGATCGTTAGGGCACACTCCGCATCAGGTTCGGGTATCTCTCAGTCATGCCCTTAACGAACAGTCGCAAGTTGTCCTTTTCCTTAACATGATTGCGAGCTAAGCCTGGACGCATCATCCTGAGGATAGGCGCGCACAACTCAGACTTCACCGAATCCGGGTCTCGGTAGTGCTGCATTTGAGCGTATGCCAGAAAGTCTGCCGGCTCAGCCAACACCGATTCGTCCTTCTCAATGTACTCAAGTGATACTAACTTGCGCCTGCCGGCCGGGGTCCGGTAGTCCCGTGTGCCAAGGTAAATCTGCTGTGCGGCTGCCTCATACGTGACTTGAGCCTCCAACACCAGCTTGAATGTCTCTTCTTCGGGGATGTGCTTGGCAATCACATCAATGATCCCCCAAAGGCAGATGAAGTATCCCTTCAAGAACTTCTGCATCATCGTACCGTCGACCAAATCCGCGTAATCGGCGATCTTGACCGCAGAGTAGACGGCTTGCAGACCCGCTGCATGGGGGATCGGTCCAAGTGTCGATAAAAGCGGTCTCAGACGCTCCGGCCTCGACCAGCGAAGTTCCGCCATGTGAAGATGTTTCCTCTTGCCGAGTCCAGATCGCCAATCAGCCTCACATTTCTCCCATTGTTCGGCGGTTCCAAGGAATCCCGCCAAAATCACAAGGTCTTTTCCCTCGTGACCTGTCTCGTCAAGATATGCGGTGAGCATGAACACCCACTTTAGGCGGTAATCGTGCGGTGTCTCGAACAACTCACGCACCATCGCCATTACACACCCCCGCATCCCTTTCGCCAATTGTGCAAAACTCGCCCGTTGTTCAAAGTAACCCACTACCCTGCGGATTCCTTGTTCGCTCGCAGACATTCCGCAATGCTATTCTGTGGAATGAAGCAGCTATTCATAGATTGTGACGGCGTCCTCGCCGACTTCGATACGGCGGCCAGGGAACTGTTTGGGCAGGATTCCCGAGAGGCTGAGGCGTCTCTGGGTACTCCTGAATTCTGGAACCGCATCATCGGACGCGGCGGCTTCTACCGCAACCTTCCTCTCCTGCCAGATGCGATGGACCTCTACCAGGCAGTGGCTCACCTTAACCCTATTATTCTGACCGGATGCCCGGAGGGCGGGTGGTCGGAACCGCAGAAAATTGCCTGGGCCACGCATCATTTTCCCGGCGTCAAGATCATTACCTGCCTGTCGAAGGAGAAGTGCCTCCACATGATGAATCCAGGGGATGTGCTGGTAGATGATTATTTGCGGTACAGAGAGCTATGGGAAAAGGCTGGTGGTATTTTCATCCATCACGTTTCGGCAATGGAATCGATCCGTCAATTAGCGGCATTGGGGCTGCCCGTTCGTCGTCAGACTTCAGTATGATCGTCAATCGCCATCCGACATTTCTGGGTACAAAACCCGCTTCAGGCCATTGGAGTGTTCTTTGATTTTGGCTTCCGCCATCGTAATCAATTCGGCCTGCTCGAATCCATAATCGCGTAGCGTTGCGCTGGCGCTTTCCAGCGAGCGCGTCAATTCCGACTGCGCGTCGAGAACTTTTACGTGCAAACCGCTGTCTTCGATTTCATCCACGCTGAAAATGTGTCGAAGGGCCAGAACATCCATCGGACGGGCATCGTCAGGGATGTCGATAATGCGGCGGGCAATCCTTTTCATGGCAATGCCCGGATTGGAAATCGACGTATTCTGAATGCGGAACTTTCCGTCGCTTATACGCAAGCGAAGGCGTTCATCCATGTAGCTCTCGCTCATTCGCTTTGCCCCGAAGACGACTTTGATCGGAATGATAGCGCTGCCGATGACATCCGCTTCTATCGGGACTTCTATGCTTCTACCTGTCACCACCACAGTCAGCGTCGAACGATCCGCAATCAGGTCTACCACGTCCCCCAAAGCATCCTTGCGCCCTTGCAAAATCTGCCCCAAGGCTGAGTTGAGATCACATTTGGCAATCACAAATTCCATAGCTGTCCCTCCTTTGTTCGCTGATGCGGTCTTCTAGCTGTGCTAGTTTGTTCGGACGCTGACAAAGCGCCCAATCTGTTGACATGCCGTCGGGCTGTCGATGCGCAACATACTCTCATGCGTGTCGCGGTGCGAAAGAATGTTGAGGGAGCCGTGCCAAAGGATGTGTCCGTCCAAGATAGCAATCTTCTCGTGCATCTGAGCACGCGCATCCACGGTCGCGCCGAGATCGCGCAGCGCCGCGATAAGTCTGTCGCCACGTGGCTCTTCTGGTGGCAGGGTGATAACACACACGTGGACATTGCGGACACGTGCTTCGCGGAGCAAATCAACCCAGCGTCTTGTGCCTCTGCCGGTTGCGAAGGGCGAAACAATAATGATCGACTCCTTAGCACTTTCGAGGTCACTTCGAAACGCAGGGTAGAAGGTTTCCTCGTCGAAGGCTCCAGCGACGCCGTCTGGGAGCGTAAAGGACGCTGGCAAATGATTGTGCAAGCCATCCACCCATTTTGGCTCGGCGAGCGGGAGAAGCTCGTCAATATCTAGGGCGTGGCCGTGCTCTTTGAAATGATCTATGAGTTGTCTCACAAAAAAGCCGAGATGAGGTGCTTCCTCGCGCAAGTAATCGAAGTTACCAAGCAATACGACATGGTGCTTCGCTCGGCTCACGGCCACGTTGAGCAAGCGCGCGCCGTCCTCCTCAAGGCGTGTGGCTCTGAGGAAAAAACCGAGCCGCACTCCAAGCGAGTCCGTAAGGTCGATCACCATTGTCTGTTTCTCGTTACCCTGGAAGCGATGGACAGTAGCGGCGACGCCTGCGGCGCGGGAACCCAGGCGCTCAACGAGAAGGGCCTGGATCAGGCGAGCCTGCGCGGTGTACGGTGCGACGACACCTATTGCGTTGTTGGGCTCGCCTGCCGGCGGGAGGTAACCGGCTTCGGCAAGGCGAAGGACCATTTTCTGGATCAGCATGGCGTGGAAAATGTTATAGCGGGTGTATGTCCCGGTGCGAAACGCCGCCCATGGGTGAAACGGCGCGGTATTCACGTAGAGGAGTGGTGCCGTCCCCAATGGAAAATCTTTGCCAGGGAGCAGGTTTGGGGCGGTGTGAAGTGGGTAATCGTTATAGAACAGCTTGTTAATTACAGCGCAGATCGGTTCTTGCATCCGATACTGGGTTCTGAGTTCGACAAGATGCGGCGGGTACTGGTGCTGTATGAGGGCTTGGGGAATGCCCGCAATCTCGAAGACATCGCGCTTGAGCCACTCTTCGGCAAGTGGCTCCCTGGATTGGATGATTGGCGAGAGCTGCCGAAAGTCACCCGCGATGGTGACAGACTGAGTTGCCAATCCTGCCACATAATAGACGAGCGGAGGCATGAGCATGGAGGCTTCGTCGACAACGACCACGTCGAACTGACGCAGTGGGTTCTTGCGAAGGTACGTGCGGTAAACCGTAGTTGCAAGAATTTTGCAGCGGGCAAGCACGTGTTGCTCAATCTCGGCGAGTTCACGCTCGATGACATTGATGCGCTCTCGAATCTGGCCAAGTCGCGTGCGCAACAAGTCGAGCTGGCTCTGAACCTGGGGCTCCGTGGGAAACCTCGACGCTTCCAATAATAGTTGGTCGATCCTGCTGCGGATTGGCCCTATTTGCCTCTCGATGCTCGTGATCTTCTCCGTAAGCCATCGCCTCGCCGCGACAGTTGCATTCTCATCACGCTGAGCCGTAGCGGCATTCCTCTCTAGCTTCTTAGGGTCGAGACCCGCAAAGAAGCGGCGTACTGCGCCCATCTTGCGGGCACGTGTCAGGTCGGCGCGCAGTTGGGTGAGTTTGATTCGGTGCGGCTCGGCTTCCAGGTTTCGGGCAGCAAGGGATGATATGGTCAAATCGCGTGCTTTCTCGCGCTCAGCAAGGGTCGCTCGCGCATCACTGATCTGTCCGGCTATCCGCCGGAGATCGTCCAGCATCGTAGCCAGCGCCTTTTCTTCAGTCTCAAGTGGCACTGCTTCATGCGTGAGTAGCTCCTTCTCGCGTCGCTGTGGCTCGCCAAGTCGTGCCAAAATTTCTCCAAGGATCACTTGCGGCCCAAATCGTTGGCGCAATTCTTCTTTGACGACCGGCCCGTGACGGATCACCAGTCCTTGATGAAAATCAGTCTCGCCACACAGCCGTTCTGCCACGAATTCAAGCGCGGTGTCTACTGCGATGTTCGTATTCGACACCAGAAGCACTGAGCGGCCAGCGCGATAGTGAGCCTCAACGACGCGCGCAAGCGTCGTGGTCTTTCCCGTCCCCGGCGGTCCCCAGACGAAGGTTGTATCACTTCCCAGTGAGCGACGCACTGCGCAGAGCTGATCGGCATTGATGCCGACATCCTGTGTTACCAATGGGTGCGGCTCAGCGTCGGCGGTCTGCGGGGCCGCAATGCCAAATACACGCTCTGCGGCTGAACTGTTAAACTGAGCCTCGCCGTCGCGGACCATTTCAAGTCTCTTCTTTAGGCGCTCAACGATGAAGGCACTGTCTGCTACCAGGCGAGCTTCGGCAATCGTGGGGCCGAGGTTCCTCTCAAGCGCGACGATTAACACGCTATCACGGAATGAAACCAGAAAGCCTGACACATCTTCCTGATTTACTGTGACACGAACCGGTGTGTCGTCACGCAGGTTCAAGTCCTCCATAACCGTGAATCGGTAAACCCACGAACCCTCGGCTAGACCGACATATTGGCCGTTATGTAACTCGACTTGCATCCCGCCGCCCATCTGTCGGAGCGAAGCGTATTCAAGTCCGAGTGCGTCGATCATGTGTTGCAGCAATTTGTTTCTCTCGATTCTTATCGGTCCTAATCGGTCGAACGCGATGATTACTACGAATTCGTGCCTCTGATGCAGGGACAGCCGTGCAGGCTATTTCAACAGAAACAAGCCGTCAGCATTGCGAGTATTATCAACCTCAAACCCCATGATGACGAAAATCTCGTTTCGGCTGTGGGCCAAGACATTGAAAGCCTCACCCGGCAGGTTTGGTTCGTCTGGCCTCGCGGCCGATTCAGTACTCGCACAGAGAAGGTTAGCAGTATTCTAAACGTGCAGCCGAGGGATGGGCAGCGGGGAAGGAAAGCCCTAATGGCGTTTGAGCAAGAGCCTACGGAGTTGTCAGAAAGGCGCTGGCCAGCACTCTCGCCGGGGGCGCAGAAGCATATGATCGCGGAGTTCAAGCGGTGGATGGAAGAAGGTTGTTGCCAGCCGAAGATGGAACCCTCTCTCCTCGGTCTGGACTGGTCTTCGTTTGTGACGCGCGAGTTCCCGGAATACGCGGGTCAGACCAGCTTTTGGAATCCGCCGGAGTTTATCTCCTACGCGTTCTCCGCGCTCGACGCCTACGCCACGGCCATGCTCGCGGCTCACTTTTCCTTTCGTTCTCTCGGAGTTCTGAACTTCACGTGCAGTCTCAAGCGGAGCGGTCCCGCGTCTCAGATGCACCTGGAGTTTGCGACGATACCGGAGCAGGGCCGCATTAACCCAGAATCGATCATGCTGGAAATGCTAGAGTCTTTTCCAAGGTTGTTGCAGACCAAGAGAATTGAAGCAGGGGCAGTCTTTTTTCTGGAGGGCGAAGGATGCGCGATGCAGTTCTCGTACCCCGGCCAGATGGTTGCCGAAGCCTCGCCGTTCCTCCGGGATCGTCCTGAAGACCTTTGGCCTAGAGTCACACTCAGACTCACCCCCACGGATGAGCTGCGAATCCGTGCGCAGGATATTTTGGCTTTTCTGCTGAGCTCTACCCCTGTGGAGGGCAACCCGAACTGAAACGACCGGTGTGGGGAAGGAACTTTGTATGACGATGGAGATCGAGACTTTTGATTCGCTTTGGGCCTACTGTACGGCGAACGAGCGCCTGGTGCCCATGCCTTCAGAATGGGCTGCACTTCACGGTATGCTCGTGAATACGCGGCAAAAGCCGGGTGGGGGATGGGAGCCGCCCTTGCCGTTGATTCTGGCGGCTTGGCATTGCACGATGCCAATCGAGAAGCAACTGCGGTTTAGGGAGCACATTCAATGGGCCTCCGACAAAAACCAGCTTGATGTGGTCGGAGCATTCCTCCGCGCGTTGCCCGAAGAGAAGTGGGTTCACTTTGGGGAGATCTAGAACTATGGAAAAACTAAAGGGTGAGGAGATCCCCCGCCTCTGGCGGGGTGGCAGTAGCAGTTTGACATTTACGGGAGTCGGTTTTTATGCCAACTCCGGTTAATGCAGTCGCAATTGGTGAGAAGTACGGGCTTTTGCTTTTGTTCTTGCTTTTGCTTCGGACGGTTGCGAAAAGGCCCCTTTGAGGGGCCAGCAACCGTAAAGCCACCGGCTCTGCCGGTGGATACTTACAGTCCAGAAGTAGGTCATGGCATTGGAAGCCTTCATGGGGCACTATGGATGTGGCTGGCTTTCGCGTAGGGCATCGCGTCACAACGCAGCGAATGAGAGCACTGGCGCATGGAACCAGGCGGAGGCGGATCGGCTAGACAAGGAGATTAAGAGGATAACCGCATAGGAGAAGCCTGTTGCAGTGCATCAGCAATTCAAGTTAAGTAGAAAATCAAAGCCAATAAGCACGGAGGTGTAACAATGGTTGACATCAAGGATGTTATAAAGACAGATCAACTGAACCTCAGCGAAAGGTTTACAAGCGCAATCGACTATGCACGTTGCTTGCACACCGAGAGGCGGAAGGGAACCGAAATCCCCTATATGGCGCATCTGCTCGGGGTAGCCGCCTTGGTTATGGGAGAGGCCGGACACGCATGGTGCCCTGTCACCGAAGACATGGTGATCGCTGCCCTCCTTCATGACGCAGCGGAAGATCACGGTGGAGCGCCCAGGCTCAAAGACATCCATGCTCATTTCGGCTTCGACGTAGAGCGGATGGTTGCAGGGTTGTCGGATAGTCTCGCCGAAAACGCCGGTAAAAAGGATTCGTGGGGAGAACGTAAGCGAACCTATATTCAGAAGCTTCGAGATGAACCGGCCGATGTCCGGCTCATTTCGGTTGCCGACAAGCTTTACAACGCCAGAGCGATCCTTGATGACTACCGCGAGATTGGACCGGAAGTTTGGAAACGATTCAAGCGGGAGCGCGATGATCAGCTTTGGTATTTCGATGAACTGCTGAAAACGTATAGAGAATTTCCGGCGATCCGCATTGTTGGAGAATATGGCCGTGTGATCGCCGAGCTTGATGGCCTTTCAGCAAGAGAACCGCGCAAACTCAGCAACAATGAGTGAAAACGCCTTTTAGCGCCTTGCCGGGATTATAGCTCTGGAAAACTGCGCGTCCTCTGGCCGGTTTTCTTTTCTCCATCCCCTTCACGGTTAGACTAGTTGCGGTTATTTCGGCTTCCCTCTCCTCCATGCAATGAACCCACTACACTCTCCGGCGCATCTTTCGCGCAAACTCTTTTTGCAACAATCGTTTGCAGTGTGGTCTTCCACGCTCATATACTAATGCTGTAAGATACGTATCGACGAGGAAACCACATGCCAGCCGCAAAGAAAGCCACTGCCCGACCGAAGCGCAAAATCGTTTCTCCCGCAGAGACGCGCACTCAACTCCGGCTCACTGTCGATTCCAAATTCACCAAGAGTCATTTCAACCAACTTTTTGCCGTGCTCAAAATCTGGCGAAAGAATGCCCTGGCTGAACACATCATCATGAGTTTCAAAACCAAGGCCGCGCAGGCGCAGCTTGTAGCGTTCTACAACAACCAGTGGCTAAACATTCCATTTCAGAGCATCGACACCGCGTTCGTATTCCCTTTGACGTTCGAGATCGCCGATGAACTGGAAAGAGTCGGCGGAGAGATTCTCGGCGGGGTGAATCGGTCCAAGGCATTTCGTGTGATGGTGGCCTATTTCGCCTTCGTCCATAAACTCAAGACTCCAGTTCAATCCACATTTGCATAGTCTCGTCAGGGCATCTTGCTGACGGCGGCCGAATATCCGCAATCATGAGCTACCTGCCGCCTCTTTCCTGCTGGCGTTGGCGCGGGTTCGCCAGACGTTGGAGAATGCGCAGGGCGTGTTGCATCTCCGGGTCCGTGAATTGGACGGAGATTCCTTGTTGCGCCGCAACCTTTGTGACCATCCGCTTCCACTCCACGGTGCCGGTACACGCGATGCGCGATCCGTATTTCTGGATGGCTATCTCCAACCCGAAGAGGACGGCGGCCTTATCCTGGTTGAGAACGGTGACAATGCGTCCGCGGTCGATGACGGAAACTTGTCCGTTGAGTGCGTAGGACACGTCGCCGGTTTTGCGGTCGATTTTCCAGATGCGGGGCGCGGCGATCTGGTTGGCAAGGGCCTGTTGCTTTTGTTGGGCCGCAAGGCGTTGATGCGCAAGGTCGGCCCAGTCTGTGCTGCTGTCATGATCGGGCGGTGGGCCGATGTGCATCGCGTTCGCTTCCAGCCTTGCATCTAGCCGCCGCTGATTCCGCTGGTCCGCATAGCGCCAGCCACGCAATTGTGCCGCTGCCCGCGCATCGCCCTCGGCGGCGCGTTCGGCTACCCATGTGCGCAGGTTTTTGGGAAATGCCTCTTGACGCCTCTGTTGAACGGCCAGCTTCAGAGCGCGTATTTCGATAACAGTTTGGGCAACTGCCTGGGAGAGTAAGATTTTCTTGTCCAGCCATGGCACAGCCGACGCACGAATTTCCTTCTTCTTCTGTCTGAGCGACACCATGAGATGTTGACGCGTTTCTCTTCCCTCTGCTGTGATGCCCTTGCATATCGCCCGTTGCTGGTCCCGGTACTGGTTATAGTCGGCCATCAGAGAGCTACGTTCGGCGTGTCGTTGCGCTTTCCGTTCTTCCCTCAGTGCGCCATCACGAGCACTATGTTGACCGCTATGTTGTGCGACCTGTTGATCGGCCTCATAACCGGATGTTGAGGCTGGTGCCCACGGGCCAAGAGCGGTTTCAGTAGCCTGACGGTTGATCTTTCCGGCAAAGTTGTTGCGGAATACGTCGGACGCCTTTAGCCGGATGTTGTAGTCAACGGCGAGGACCGTATATCCACCCGACTCACCTTTTTCAAGCCGGAGATGAACCTTCGAGAGAAGGCGATGCAAGTCATCCCACCTGACATTCTGTCGGGTGAGAAGTGTGCAAACGCGCGGAGCAATCTCTCGCCGCACATAGGTTTGGAATGAATCCTGATCCTGATAATGTTCAAACTGTGCGGCGGCTCCGGTCGGATGTTGTTGGGCAGATCGAGACGCATGGCGCTCAGTTTTCGATTGCAGTACAGCCTTTTGCGTATCCTCATCCCATCGCATCGGACCCGGCGTGTGGGACCAGCCATGTTTCGCTTCAAGGAAGCGCACTGCGGCATCGAGAGTGAACCAATCGCGATATGACGTATGTGCCCTCAAGGTCTCCATGTGAACCTTGTTGAGCATGATGTGGATGTGAAAATGCTTTTTGTCGTCATGTGCAACGATCATGAATTGATGGCCTTCATATCCGAGCGCCTTCATCGTGTGCAGCGCGCAATCTACCCATTGCGGTCGAGTTGGACACTCACCAGGAGGCCATGCCAGCTCATAATGGCAGACAGCATCCTTGCAACGATTATTGAGAGATGCAACCCCTTGCATCTCCATCGCCGCTGTGTCGAAGCTGAGAAGATTCTTCGACATGACCACATCTCCTCGCAACAGAAGTTCTCCAGTGTCGGCGTCACGCTCCCGCGTAAGGTATTCCTGAAGCCGCTTAAAGCTGCTTGAGTGTTTTCTAG
>Ga0302140_10008654_pt1 | contig 12646 bp, 17 predicted proteins | sample I_Bog_E1_1_FD_202095 | JGI IMG/M metagenome (GOLD analysis project Ga0302140, IMG submission 202095) | Peat permafrost microbial communities from Stordalen Mire near Abisko, Sweden - I_Bog_E1_1 | ecosystem: Environmental > Terrestrial > Soil > Wetlands > Peat | place: Sweden: Abisko, Stordalen...
TGCCAGCTGCAATGGTGGTGCGCCGAGCTATGGCAGCATGAAGACATGACCCGCAGCGACAGGTAGCCCTAGCCTGTGCGCGAGACCAGAGTACTTGCATTATCGTAGCATGATCGGTCTTCTAAATATGATGAAAAACCAATTGGCTTAGTATCGAGGTTGCAGTGCTAGATTCTCTTGTGATCGTCGGTTTGTTGTGGGGGAAAGAAGTCTCGCTCTTTCAAGCTTGAAGCATCAGACGATTATAGATTTAGCCTGCCGCTTTAACGTTACGCATTTACCTCTTCGACCCCGCGACTGCCACCATCACGCATCAAGACCTCCAGCACATTCATAATGTTGACTCTTACCCTTACTGCGGATTTGACTGGGTTTGTTATACTTCGAGGCCTCTTGAGCTATGCTAATGTTGGAAGCGTGACTGACCTCAGGCCTGACGACACACCTGAGAACAACTTCTGGTACACTTTCAAAGTCCAGTGCGGCTCGTGCAGAGAGATCCACCCAAATTTTGTCGAGGTTAGCCGTTTTGTAAGTAATATGGCCTCGTTTACTGTGTGTTAGAGCTATCAGCCTAACGTCTCATCCAGGAGGCGAACGATATGAGCGGTAGTCGTGGAGAGGCCAATTTTGTCTGGAAATGTAAATCTTGCAAGGTATAACAATCACCAGATCGCAAGCTCACAGATATTTTATACTCACTGTTTTGAAGAGAGAATCGTCTGCTACCATAAAGGCTCCTCCGATCCCATACAAGCAAGCCTCCCCGCCTACTCGCCAGAAGATCCTTGAGTTTGATTGTCGAGGACTTGAGTTCACCGAGTTCAAGCCTGAAGTGAGTTATTGATGGTCTAAAATTAGTTGAATCAACTGACAAAACTCAGGGAGAATGGCTTGCGACTGGTATTGATTCAGCCAGTAAATTCGTTGCTATCGATCTGACCGAAGGAGAATGGTTTGACTATGATGAGAAAGCAGGAGAGGAGGTCAGCATCAAGGACTTGACGTGGGAGATTAGGCGTAATTGAAATCCAGTAAACTTCATTCCTTCTTTTTGGATGATCGTTGTGAGACGTGCCCGATTGTGAGAAGCTATGAATTGTTCATAGGTGGACGACTGAATTCCTAATTTGCTCTATATAATTGATCCGAGAAAGTGAAACCGGGCTTCTTCAGACACTACACAAATGTATCAAGTGGCATTAAGGGTTAAGTCACCAGTGAGAACATGTTGAAAGGGTCGTTGAAATAAAAGATAAAGTCCAACTCAGCCTTGCCTCAGATCACCTTCAGCCTTGCGGTTGGGCAAACCGCGCTAGTGAACAAATCTCAGACCTCAGCAAAGAGCTTCCAGAAAGCGTCTTCCTTCAACACCCTCCTCTACACAGAAGCAACCGCTACCATGAGTGCTGTAAGCATTTCTAATCCCTTGGTAATTTGCTGAAAAGCAAAAGACTGACGCCCTTTAGCTCATGCCCATCAACCCGCGGCCGATGCTGCAAAATCTGTACGTCCTCCCGCTCCGAGAAGTATATCCCAACATAGAGATCCAATATGGCGTTCCCAGGATGTGCTTCCCAGGATGTTCTTCCCAAGATGTTCTTCCCAAGATGTTCTTCCCGAGATGGAGTTCCAGCAAGGATTTCCAACGAGGAAGTCCAGCAAGGAGATACCTCTCAACTGCTGCCATGGTCATCGATGCGAAATTTTACTGACGAAGATATTCTAGGGTCAATGAGGAAGTCATTATCCGTCTCAAATGGGGCCAAACAGAGTACAAGGGCCGTCTCGTGAGCATCGACAGCTACATGAATATTCAGTTGTCAGGCGCAGAGGAATGGATTGACCAACAAATGACGAGTGTTCTGGGCCAAGTCCTGATACGGTACGTCGTCCCGTGCGGTGTTCTATTCAGTGACGAGCATATTGAACTGGTGGCGGGAGTTGAGTTATAGAAGCTGATTCTTTCTGCAGATGCAATAACGTCTTATGGATTCAAGGCGCAAATCAGAACAATGGCAATGGCGATACGAAGATGGAGGGATAATTATACTCGCGAGGTGATAAGGCAGGTAATTCAGCGCGCAAATATCTGGGACACGAGCTTGTGGTGGTTTTCTGCGAATCAAAATGGGAGCGAGATGAATGCGCGTTCAGGATTCCCGAAAAGTTCATCGGTACATCAATGGGCACGGCGTTCTAGAAGCAAGCGTCGACTTGCAGAGGCAACAGTGCAATGGATGTGATACCAGGATCTAGCTATCCTGCACCCCGTTTTGAAGGTAGTCTCAAGTCTTGACCGCCCATAACTAGCCCAACACTTTTTTGATTCCAGAGTGACAGACTTCACATAAGACAGCCCACTTTCCTACTGCTACCCATCTCGCTCATTCCAAGTCTCATCCTCTTGTCTGTTCCAACCATGACGAAGACTTCGACGAGCCACTCATACCAAACCTTCCTATCATCTGTCTGCCTCCATATGCTCACTTCTAGCTCTGAATCATCAGGGAAGTAGAGAGGAGTCTAAGAAGCAAGTTAGCATCATTGCAGGGACCACTCTAGTTGGAAGCATACCTTCAGCGGGAAGAATATTGGGAACCAGGATATCATGTCCTTGCTCTTCGCATCAATGGTATCGGGTCTCGTACTCAACTCCACCTTCCCTGCCTCGTCTCCGTCATAGAGGACAGCCTCAAAGTAGCCGGCAAGTCCATTCACAACACCTCTATCCTTACATACAAACTTCAATCTGGCCGAGCGAGTATTATGTTCATTTGCTCCGTCTCCACCAGACATGCTACCTCCCCCTCCACCACTAACACCGCCTCCTCTTCTCGCCTCAGCAACGGCAAGTGTTGTAGCTGGAAGAGGATGAACAAACTCCCAGGCTTCCTGAATCCGAGGGTGGTCAGGAACTGCGGTTGCCAGATAGTCAATAGCATGTAACATTACGACATAGGGCGTTTCTGTGGCCGTGTCGTCTGTGACAGCACGATGTGAGATGTCTGCATGCAGTCTCGGCGCGAGGATCGGGGTCAAGTGTGCCGTGTAGGAGCTTGGGATGGAGATGCCAAATTGTGAAGCAAGCACGTGTTGTACACCATCCAGACATTCTGGTGATAGCTCATTGTCTGCAAATGAGCCGAGGAGCTCCGAGACAAGTATATCGACTTTGCCATACGGTGATGCTGGGGCGGTAGAGGTGGTAGTGATTGCTTGACCAATTGGACCACTCGTGCTTCGAAGCGGTCCTTTCCAGGCTCGCATATCACTCTTCACCACGTTGACTGCCCCGCCCCAGTCCTCTTCATTATGTCTCTGAAGCAACACATAAGCGTTCGGGTTCTTCTCAACGGCCCAGAGTTCAACAGCAACTCCTGTCAGTTCACTTGCTCTAAGAGCTCGCGTGACCAAGGGTCCTCGGCCAGAACCTGCAACAGCAACAACAACTGCTCCGCTAGGACTCGACGTCGGCTTGCGTTGCTCGTTCCAGTCAGATAGTGCTTGTGCAATGGCACGCTCGTACCAATCGTACTTGACGGGGTCTTTCTCGAACACTTCGTAAGTGACTGACTCTAGATTATCTGTCAGAGGCTGGAGTGGCGCTTGAAGATAGTCTTGATAACCAGAGCCAAACTTTTCGATGGCAGTCCTGAGAGGCTGATTTCTTTGGAGATACCGTATATAAATGAGATGAGCTGCTGGGTCCTTGTGCTTCGGTCTGGGCTTATGAGATTCTTTTGACATGAGCTCCACAGCCTCAGCTGGAGTGGGAGACACTGATCTCGAGGCATCAGCTACAGCAGTTGGTGATGGAAATCCATCTGCTGTCGATGTCCGGTGAAGTGGATCATCTAAACCAGGAATTGGTCCAACGTCGCATAATAAGAGCCAAGGAGCCTGCTTCAGACGCATGTATCGTGTTATCAGGCTTTGATGGCTCCTACTAAGAACAGGATGGCCTCCTTTGTTCTTCAAGAATGTCGAGGGTGAAAAGGACAGCAACCGCAAAGGCTCGGCGAACCAGCGAGATTGCAAAGATTCGACAGGCAGCTGGCGAGGAAGGCCAAGAGCTACACAGATTATGTTAGCTGATCTATTCGGAATGAAGACTCTATGTCACAGAGCGGGTATAGTACCTTCAGAGGTGTAAAATAAGCTCCGAAGGGTCTCAGCTCTCGCAGTTCACATCGTTCACGCTTCACAAGCTTCTGCAGGATATGGGAAATGGATTGTATTGGCTTCTTACCTACTGAGAGTCTCGAACTGTATTTACATACGCTCCTAATCAGATTCCAAGCATCCCACGTCTCAAACAAATCAATGTCCTTGCTCGCCTTGGCTTTTGCTGCTGAATTGTGATCGCGGGCAAATGGTCGAAGGTCCCCTGTCATGTCCTTGACTTCGTCATTTCCGTACATGGGAATATGTATAGCCATTTGAATGTAACTACCAATGGTAAGCGCTTCCTGGATGGCACGAGCATACTGTATAAGGCCATCATTGTTCGTTGATCCGCTGCTATATGATCTTGGACCTGGGATAATAATATTGCCAACGCCACAGAACGAAGCATAGGCAATCTCGATGTTGAGGACTTGGCGAGATATGTTGGAGATCAGAGGATCCGAAGAGCAGAGGTCTATCCATGGGCTGGAATATGCGATTAGTTGGGAGACAGTATCTCCTGGTGTCAAAGGGGTGTCGACGGGAGTAAGTGGGGGTATTATTGGCGCAGGAGGAGCGCTTTTCGTAGCTACATCATCCGCGGATTCGAGAAGGGAAAGTTCGGAAAGGTACGCGGATATCAAAGTCAAGACTCGTGTATGGAAGTGCGGGCTGGTAATAGGACTCGTGAGCATGTCGTACTGAGACCATTAGCAAGTAGCTGCGAATCTGTCTGGGTATCCCACCCCAACATCTTGAGCCTGCCGCAGAACAAAGTCTGTGACAGGTAATGGTCGTTTTGACTCATGATGACCAACATAGAATGTGGGCGTGAAATCATCTACAGGCGAAGGAGAGTCGAGGGCAGGCTGCTGCGGGGAAGCCATTGTTCAATGAGGGGTTTGCGTGAACAGAAGGTGGAAAGGAACGAACAGGAGTGCAAAACCCGTCAGGTCAGCTAGAGAGAGGATGTGGGAAAGGAGTGGCCATATTGTTGGGTTGGTGCTTCCTCGAAGTAAACACCAAATATTGAGCAAATAAAATTTCCACTCATATCCCTCCCTTGCAAGAATGGAACACGTGATGTGCTCCCCGCCCCCACTTCTAGCCGATTTCATGACACCCGATCTTTCACCAACTCATCACGCTCACATATCAAGTCGATATACTCGGTCAGTCAAATGCTCAGGATTTCTACAGTTTAGCACGGGCTCTTTTTTAAAGGGCTGAATTACAGATTCGCGCCTCTCGAGACATTCACCAATGGCTTGCGAACCTTTTCGGGAGGATAACAATCATTTTGAATTAACTATGGAGTTCGCACGATATTTTTCGTTCCATAATCTGTGGTCACGAGCAGTCTCAAATGGTTCATATCATTCAGCGTGGACTCTCCGTTGCCTATCTGTGTACAACGGACTTCAGAGCATCTCGGAAGACGGAGTTACACTGGAGACTCTTCAGCTTTGGCCCCATTCTGATATGGCCCGTTGTAGTCTTCTCTTCTTCCGATGTTGCTCGTTATTCCTTCTTCCAAAGTTCCTGTCTTCGTCAAGTGGCGCGTCAAGCCTTCCTCGCCATCTTCATGAACATTGTGGCCCTTCGCAATGATAGCAAAGCTGTCTTTGAGAAGAACCTCATAGACGAAGGTGGCGAAGAGGGTCGCTGGCACGTTTACGAAGATGGCAATGGGCGCATATCTGTTGAATGCGTCTCCTCCAAAGAAGATTGCTGCCACGATTCGAGCTGTGTGACAAGGAATTAGCAAGTGCTTTGTCAAGATCGAGTCTCGGTCTAAAGAGCAATCATGGCAATCATAATAAGAAAAAAGTGTTTCGTTCTCCCACTTACTTCCAAGATCACGAGCCAGATTGGTTGAGATTGTGACGTTTGCGAAGCCCCACACCATGTTGGCATAAGCCTATAAGAACAGGAATGTCAGCATCTTATTCATTCCTTCTCTCCTACCAGGACGACGAGGCTAGATTGCGCGACTTACTAGGCCAATCACAAATGGGGCCGAGGCAGGGGCAATGAAGGGGTTTGCTGGGTCGAGAACAGCCCAGATCACGAGGCTGCAGCTGGTTAATCCGTCTTCTTTCGCTCAATAGAATCAAAGTGTTCTTACCCAATGAAACTATCAACGAACTGGAGTTTCGGTCAGTCAAGGTGTGCCATCTCACAAGCAATGCTTTCAACATACAAATTCAATAAAGAACAGATAACCGTAGTTAGTCTCTGTGGCTGCGGGAAAACTGCAAAGAACGCTTCCAGGTCCTCCAAGAGAATTGGGCGAAAGTCCCTTTGAGCGAAGTCCGGCAGCAAGCAACATAAGTTGTGGGTGGTATTGGCCGACAAGTATAAGACCTGCCATGAAGCTACCGAAGATCTGGGCGAGGATGTATCTTGGTACTTTTGACCATGGGAATCTGATGATTCAATTAGCCAGGTTGCCAAGACTCCAGTCCTTTCTGATCCTACCCTTGCCAGGTTGCGAAGCACAGAGTTATCGCAGGGTTGAAGTGACCACCGGAAGTCGGGCCGCAGACAATGATGGCGAAAGCAATTCCTACATTCTGTCAGGATTGTTGAAAATATTTAAGAGAATAATAGGAGAAAGTATGCGTACCAATTGCATATGCCCATCCGATTTGAAAAATAGATCCAAAAGCGGGCTCAGTTCCATTGAGGAAGAACGAGGCCTGGGAAGCTATCCCAGGGTACACATAGAAAAAGACTCCTAAGGCTTCCGCAGCCATTTCCCGAAACCTAGGTATCAAACCCGCAGTCAGCTTGGTGGTCAACGGAACCCTCGAAGCTAACCAATACTTTTGGTTCGACGCTTGGAGTACCGAAAATACATCACAAGACGCTCAACGCGGTAATCGAGAATACAGAATTGCATACCAACGAGGACGAGCATGTTCGAAATCGAGCCTCCTCTGGGTCACCGGCTTTGGAGCAACTATATTCCGCTGCACATGTCGCTGAACCGCATCCGTGACACCAATTTCCATATCATTGGTGCGCATCCGCCTGACGTCGTTACCCGTACTGTGCCCATTCTCGACATGGGCGGAAGACATTGCGAGCTCGATAGTAATCAAGGGCCAAAGTGAGTAGGCAGTTGCTGAAACGGGTTTCAAAAGTCTGGATGCGGACGAACCTGGGGAAAATGATTACTGATGTGGGGTGTTGAGGCTACTTATAAGGGAGTGCGGGTGCCCCGGGGGGTCGTTCATCGTATTTACGACCTGGGGAAACAATAGAGGGACCGAATGGGGCATTGGTCCTGACGTTGTGTTTTAGTCTGAACAAGGGTGTGGATTAAGCAAGCTTGTAGAACAGGGAATCCGGCAAGCAAGTGGATGAAATCACACCTATCTCAAATTCGGCCGGAACTGCTTCTAAATCAAACCAAAGTGAGCCAGGGAAGAGAAGGGCAGGCACTTGAGCATTTAAACCCTATCAAAATTCTATTTCCACGTAAAGATGGAAGCTATGAAGCTAGAATCATGTGACATAATCTAGAAAACTTTGAGTTCGCTCAAAGTTCGCGGCTTCCACCAAGAGTACATGGCGTGGTGGTACGGCGCTACATTCACGTCACTTTTCCCAAGCCTCGTGGCAATTGCTCCACCAGCTTCGCAACCTCTCTAGAAAATCGTCCCGTTCAGCATACAACGCTTGCGGAGATGAACAATGACTTGTCCAATCATATATCACCTATCTGAAATCTTGCAAACCGTTCATTACTTCATGTGGCGGTCCATCATTTCCTATTTGGTACGATGTGACAGGTGCTGCAAAGCGGGGGATCTGCATGCCATCCCGCAAAAAGGAGGCGGCCAACGAATGACAAGTTGAGACAGATACTGGACCGAGGCTTTTTGACGGAGTCCTCGGTGTTAAGATATTCCACCTCCTTAACCTCATTGACCTCCTCCTCGAATTATTTGAAATGCTATGTCGACCCCTGGAGACTAAGTTTGGAAAAAGACCAGTTACTGTTTACGATGCAGCCTCGCCGTTCAAGCCAAATTTAGACCAGTTTTCAGAGATACAACAGCTGCATTTTGAAAACAATGATGTTCGGCGAAGTCGAAGCTGTTGGAGCTACTGCAGCTCGTTATTCAGCTCCGTCGCCCCGGAAGCTGCGGAAATGGCGGCCTTCTTCCTATCAACCACTCGGGAAGTACGAAATGTCTTTACAAATCATATAAAAGTGGAGAGTTGTGCGGGGATTGTGTTGCGTACACTCGGTGAAACTGGGAGGTGGAAGCCCGACTATTCGGCTCGGCTTTCACTCTCGTCCGAGTCGAGCTTTGAAGATTTGACGCACGGAAGGAATAAGAAGTGTGAGAAAATATGCACCGCGAGCAAGAATGGCAATTTTCGATTTGGACTGAAAGGAACACATGTCAAAGTCTCTCCCTGAAGGAGTTTTAAGACCGATTGCAAACCTCCCTTCAAGTCACTCGACGATATTCCGAGGTATAGAAACTAGATTATAAAAAGTCTAATAATACATTGCACCAGAAGATGTGCTCTTGTTGTCAACAAATTGACGTTCAATTAGTCCAAATCATTGGCCCAAACAGCTGACCAAGGGAGATAGGAAGAACACTCCAAAGCTCCGCATATTGTCAGCATAGGTGGCTGGTCTTTTCGGAAGTGGACTGGGGTGTTTTATTCGGAGTGAGCTGCCGTTGGTCCTATTGTAAAAGTCAGTCCCGTCATCGTTGCAGATGGAGCTCAGCAAGAACTCTTTCCACTTGGAAAGAATGGTCGTCTGTTTCCATTCCTGGTGACTTGACCGCAACTACTTACCAGGCTCAGTCTCCTTTGCTCTCGCCCTCTCACTATCACTCTGCTCCAAGTCGACACCAGTTCCAGCAACCTCCCCTCGTACAAGCCTCTCGGTAGTGATCAATTCTTCAGGAGGCGGAGCAATCCATTTCGTGCTTTCTCTGGGATTGACGTGGAGAATATACATCGTATCAATCTCTTCCAAGGTACGACCCTGGCCTTCGATAACGAAGAAATAGACTACCGCTGCTGCAACAAAGAGACAAGCAGCGAAGATGTAACCATATCTGAAGTCGATGTCTCCGACGATGAATGGCGTGAAGAAGGCCAGTAGGAAGTTCCAGCCCCAATTCGAGGCGGTTGATAGTGCCATTGCGTTTGAACGATACCTGGAAGGGTAAAGCCTGTAGGCAGTATAGTCAGTATTGTTCTCCTGGGTTTTTGTATGCAAGAAAGTTTGGGGCATAGAGAGAAAGTTCTGAAGCGACTTACTCTGCGCAGATAGTCCAGATAATTGGGCCCCAGGTAGATGCAAATCCAAGGATGAACAAACAGGCGAATACAATCATAGCTGTGCCTGCGGCTGGTGTGTTGTTTGGTGTAGTGCGGTCAAGCGAGAAGTGACCGACAGATGCGAAGACCATGAAACAAACAAACATCCAGAAAGCACCAAATATCAACGACTTGCGCCTTCCGAAGTGCTCCACAACATATAACCTTCAGGATCGAATTAGCATGTATAACTCCAGCAAAGAGGGAGCCAGGCGCCCAAGACATGTGCAATTTCCCGTGAAGCTCCCATACTCCGACCTCTCATACAAATGAACAACAATTTTGAGATAGGTATAAGCTTACCCTAGGAAGGTGGTTCCGAAGTTCACGCCGCCGAGGATCATTTGTGTGACATAGGAGTTGTTAATTCCCGTAGCCTTGAAAATGACGGTCCCATAGTAAAAGAAGTAGTTGGCGCCGGTGAGTTGCTGCAGAGCTTGCAGTGCTACGCCCAATGCAATACGGTAGAGCATTCTCGGTCCTGAGAACATTTTGAACCAAGATTCACCTTGGTGCAAAAGTTCTTCTTCGTGTTTCTCCTTGATTTCGGCAAGTTCTTCTGCCACAACTCGGTGGTTATCAGACACTCCGTAGAGTTTTGTCATTGTACGCTTGGCTTGTTCCACTCGGCCATGTCGATAGTCGTATCGAGGGCTCTCGGGGAAGAAGATGATTCCGGTTCCGAGGATCAAGACCCAGATGAAGCTGACTCCCATGGGAATTCGCCAGGATCCTGTATTTGTGCGTTTTTCGGTTCCGAAATTAATACAATTTGCGACGAGGATACCGAGAGTGATGAAGAGCTGGTATGTACTTCAAAGAGTCAGCGTTCTGGTCAGGTTATCCCGTGGTATTTATTTACCTGATCAAAGCACCCCGAATTTGACGAGGTGCGCTCTCACTTTGATACATGGGTACCTAATGATCACGAAATTAGTATCATCACATAGTATGAGGTTTAGGCATTTGGAAGAGGAGAGTCCTACAAGTAAGGATAGCGCACCAACTCCAAGACCTGCAATCCATCTTCCAACAACGACTATCACTGTTAGCTCCTGAACCGAACCGGATGGGCAGGTTTGGTACTTACTCTGATACCACTTATGATCGGCAGATGTCATCTGAACTATCAACCCACTGTACAAAAGCCGAATCAGAATGCTTCTTCTAGAGCGTTTTGGGACCAAGTCTCGGGAGTATGGAAACGCTGGGCGAGTTCAACGCCAAGAGCCAAGCCCATGAAATATGGTGTCAGACGGAAGGAGTTCACATACATGTGTAACATCATGCACCAAGCACAAATGCTCCATTTTCGGCCAATTCTATCGGCTACAGGTCCACCAAGGAGTGCTCCCATCAGGGTTCCGACAGAAAGCTAGAGTAATCAGAATGCTTCTCTAATCAAAGGGATGAATGATGCTTACTAAAGCAACAATAAGACCCGAGCGGACATTACTGAAGTGATAGCCTGGGCCGTCAGAATCCTTCTGACCAAAGCGTTCTTGAAAAGCTGCCATCCCCTATTCAAAAAGAGTGATCAGAAATGGTCCGTGTCATGTTTCTCAAAGGAAGGCATGACTGCTTACCAGGAATCCAGAGATTTGTCCCGTATCGTAACCAAAGATGAAGCCTCCCATAGATACCTAAAAGAAGAAGAGGTCAGAAAAGACTGTTCACAGGTGTCTGCAAAAATAAGGACTCTCACAAATACGCCCATGATGAAGGAATGAATAGTTAGGCGAGGCACAGGGGAGTTGTCGTATGGCCCAACATACTTCTCCTTTTCCTCGGCATGGGACCTTTCTCCATCAGGAAAGATCTTTGCCTTCTTCCCAGGGAAAGGTAATTGGGGACTGAATTTCGATAACTTTCCCATTGTGATATCTAGTATTGCAATAGCAGGAGAAAGACCGTACATGGAAGATTGCTTCTCGGAGGGGCGCACATCTTAGCTTATAAGGACTTCCTCACGATGCGGCCATACATTCGGCGGCATCGTCAAGCTAAAGCGTTGTTGTAGAGCACGAGATCAACGACGTCTTCCAATCTGATGAACATTCCGGATTTGACCCGGGTTTGTTCTCGAATTTCTCCCCTCGTGGTCGGCAGATGGGACAAATAAACGCCATATGCAACTTTTGATTCGTCAATTTGGCAATGGCAACGATCCCCAGGTTCGAAAGCCGGTAGCTCCGCCAAACGGAAGAGTTCAGCGAACAACTTCTTGCCACATCTCGGAACGTTGCGCCTCGTGAGTAATCGCTAAGATATGACGAAAGAATCCCGGCCGATCCGGCTCAGCAATCAGGACGCAGTCTGCTTAGAATAAGAGGGTCATTAATCAAGTAATGCTTCTGAATCGAATAACCAGGCATGGAAAAAGGTCTCACCTGATGAGAAAAGCTTCAGTCCTGAGGCGGATGAGCCGCAGGAAGCGCCGAAGTTGCTCCTCGAAGACTATCCGAAAGGTAATAGGATCGCCTCTATGCGTATCAGTCATCAGAGGGCATATCATGAAGGAGAGCATAGTCGGAACTCTATGTCTCCAAGACTGCTCGGTTGGTGTTTCAATAAAAAGAGGCTGGGAAGAGGAGTTGTGTTGTGAGAAGCTAAGCGAGAAGCCCCCTCAATATGGGGGGTGGAAGGGAGAGACTTTCCAAAACGCCGCTGTTCATGGCCGATGGAGGTTGAGAACCAGAGGGTTATTTCTGACCACAAAGGTGTATATTTCACAACTTTCAAGTATTGGGCCGCGATCGCCTCCCCGAGCTCACTGCTTTGTGGAGGCGGCCAAGTTATCAAGGGTATAATAAACTATATGCGTCACATTAACATGTACAAAGCTTTCACTGCCTTTTCGGCAGCTGCGATATGCCACGGCCTCACATCTCCAACCGCATCCACAAGGCCACGTACACGTGCCAATGTACCAAGTCCTCTATAATAACCAAGAATTTCCCTCAACAAGCCCTCGTGAAATGTTCGTGGGTTTCCAACCACTTCACTGTGCAAGATATTGACCTCCATGATGATTGGTGGATCATCACTATTAATGCCGCCTCGTTTTAGAAGATATCCGCTGATTAGTGCGGGATTCAACTCCATGAGTGAATTC
>Ga0302140_10008657_pt1 | contig 12645 bp, 13 predicted proteins | sample I_Bog_E1_1_FD_202095 | JGI IMG/M metagenome (GOLD analysis project Ga0302140, IMG submission 202095) | Peat permafrost microbial communities from Stordalen Mire near Abisko, Sweden - I_Bog_E1_1 | ecosystem: Environmental > Terrestrial > Soil > Wetlands > Peat | place: Sweden: Abisko, Stordalen...
TGACATGCGGTGGCAATGCAACAAGTGCTGCCTCACGACATCGAACTTCTTTTTTCAGCGGAATTCTCCATCAAGTTCTCTATTATACCCACCATCGCCTAATCAGACCAGTAACAATGTTTATCCTCGGTCAGCCAGTGTGACCAGAAGAGCTAACAAGACTCGACTGGCAGATTCGAAGCGGCCCGGCGCGTCTTGCATGCAGGTTTGCTCAGGGCACGAGGCATGATCCGCAGGCTGCAGCCCAGAGCGAATCAAATAACACGATTTTTTTCTCTTGTTGGCAGTCACCAAAAGCCATCAATAAAGCCTCGTCGGAAGGAGTGTCGTCCAGGTTTTGAGGCTGAGGCTCAAGAAGGCAGCAATCAGCCAACGATGGGGCGTTCTTTCCCTCAAACCTTCCCCGTGATACGCCACTCGCGCGCTCCAAGCACACGAGATCATTCAAATATACACTTTTCTTCTTCAGTGGCGACAGGGCTGAAGTCAACACTGCACGGTATATAAAGAAGAAGATGGCCTGATGTTGGTACAGCGAGCCTTCTCTCCCTAAGCCTTCTCTTCCCACCTTTGACACTCAAAATGTGCGACCATAGCACGTCAACTTACACTATCAATGCTACAAACTTACGGCCTGTTCCAACGGATCCGCAGAAATGCCATATCTATTATGTGCATCAAAAGGGGGAAATCCTTTGCGAGCCTGATGTTCAGTTCGAAACGGGCGAGGACACTCCCAAACAAGTAACGAGCCTGGACGACCCAGACAAGAATAAGGGTCGTATCTTCTGCGGAGAAGATCGTTTGACCTTAATGTAAGTGTTGAGAGACGTTGATACTTCTGGATCTTCTGCTTACCAGGCTAGACATCTTCCGGCGGACAACTTCAAAAGCATAATGGATCTCGACATCCCAGAAGCAGACTCCAAGAAACCTATCAACTGGCCAGATCCTAACTCAATTTCGATGCCTGATTACTTTTGGGACAAGTTGAGAAACATCTGTCCATACTGCGAATGCAAAGGCGGGATTTTGTGGCGTAATCTTCATCGAGCCGAGCCACACTTTGATGCATGCTTCCGGTATTTCGAGGGCGAGCCAGCCCATCTAGTACCACCAGTAAACCTTGCCGCAGATAGAGGGCATCGAAGGTGCTTTTTGAAGCGTGAGTCAAACTTCTACAGTTCTCTACATCTCTGACAAGTACAGTCTATACTCTCAGGGTTCCATTTCTCGCCCGCCAACCCGTTGCGTTGTCCTTAGTTCACCATGTCAGGGCACAGGGCAAAGACTTTGTCCCTGCAAGACCGGGAAATGTCAACCAGGAGCATATTTTCGGCTTCATTGCTGGATTTAGCAGCTTAGAACTCGGACGAATTTTCACCGATCTGTTTGCAAGGTGGCAAGACATTGCGGAAGATCGTGAGGCTATCCCAATCTCTTACCTTCGTGGAGTTTAATCCCCCGAACGTCACAATTTAACGAATATCTCATATAATTTCGTGGAACTTTCACCGTTTTTGAATACATCTCACTGACTCCACGTTCGCAGACTTGATGCATGCAACCGCTGGTATGACGCCTCGATTATTCATGGCAACTGTTCTCTCACAGTATGGATGGGTTGTTGCTCAAGAGGTTATTAAATCGGGGAGGACATTGATTGATTGCGACGATAGACTCCAGATTGCACTCGCAAAGCTAAGGGACGCGAAGCCCGGCTCCTCAGAAGACGTCACTACCGAAATTGGACAGATGAGCGAAAGTTTGATCAATATGAATATCAAGCTAACGGGTACACGCTCCACGATGCATTATCTTGCTGAGAGTGCACATACACTGATCAGTGGAGTTTCAACGTTCGAACAATATATCAAGGCACGGCTTTCGGAATGGCAAAACAATGCCGACTCACCCGATTTGAAAATTGCTCTGCATCAATTGGACAGTTGTAAGGAATCGATTCGAGATAATGATAAGCTGGAACTTGTACGGAAAACGATGGGACAATACAAAATAGATATCAAGTCACTGCAACAACATATTGATATCAGTATTGGACTGGCAAGTCAATCTCTACATTTGTTGAGGTTCTGTAAACTGACATTCAGTGAACCCGCAGGTTCGCAATCTCATTGCCGAGCGAGACAAGGTCATTCAAAACGTCATTGCTGGAAACACAGCTCGAGATGGCTTCGTCATGAAGGTTTTTGCTGTCTTGACTGCTTTCTTCCTTCCGGGGACTTTCATGGCAGTATGCTTACCCGTTTCTCCACAGTTTTTTCTTTTGCTAAACATTTTTAGATTTTCTTAGCTGGTCCAATGTTCGACTTCAAAAGCCCGAGGAGAGTAGTTGTGGATCTTCCCTTCAAGCTTTACTGGGCCATAGCGGGAAGTATAACATTGCTTCTCCTGATTGGGCAGCTTTTCCTCTCCCTCCCAGAATGGACTATCAACACTATTGACGCCTTAATGCCCTGTCTGAAAGCTTCAAGACTGTATACAGAAGCCGAGAGAAGAAAGAAAGAGAAGGATGAGTTAAGCAAGGCGAAGGCTAGCGTGAAGCCGCCGCCGCAAAGGCGGGGCACAGATGGAAGTGAATCTTCAGGCAAGACGCAGAAAAATGAAGCTCAGGCATCAAACAAGAAAACTACCATTGAAGCAAGGAAAGAGGTTCAAGAGGTTCAAGAGAGGGAGATGGGGCAACAGCGGAACGGTTTGGTGCCTTTTTGGCGAAGGAGGAGTCCTCCAAGTCCGAAAGGGGATGGTAAAGTTTGAGGGCCCGTCTCAATTTCTTTCAAGCCGATATATGCAACACATGACAGATATCACCACCGTCTAATATATACTTCTAGCCCAATTATTTTAAATCCACTGAATGTCCATGACCACTAAAAGCTTTGAAGTGATTCAGAGCAAGAGACATCTTTTACTTATAAACTCTTGACAGGAACATCAACCCAGGCCCAACGACAGGAAACTACCACCTCACTGACGAAGTCACACGAAACCCTTGATCATCAGCATGGCGCAAACGTTCACCATCTTCTCACTTCTACCTACCGAGCTGCGTCTCAGAATTTGGCATTTCGCCTTCGACAACTTCCCTCGAGTGATCGAATTCTCAAAGCCAAGCAGGAAACCCGACAACATAGTACGTTGGAAGGCCTTGGCAAGTACCACTCTCACCCTCTTACAAGTCAACCGCGAAGCACGATACGAGTTCCTGCTACGATACTCTTCACCGTTCAACCCTAGCGGAATCAAGCCATATCACGCAAAGTCCCTGTTGATCAACTACCAAACCGACACAATATATTTCCGCGTCGACGTCATGTCTCACGTTCTTGCACCCAAACGTCTCTGGCGTGATGTATGTGACGGAGCAGAAGAGGAGATGAAGAATAACTTGAAAAGCTTGGCAGGTAACGATAGGTTCTGGCAAATTATGATGCCCTTCATCAGTGGCGACCGTCATGCTGGCTTTCGAGAGTTCGAGGACTTCAAAAGACTGCAGGCAGTCGTCGTTGTGCCTTTCCTGGAGCAGCGACTTGACAATATGTATGGTTCCCCCAGGCTAGAGGGTTTCGAGGAGTGCCTACCACGCGGGGTGTATGAAGCCGAATTTGTGCCATGGTTCACCGTGGGCTTCGCCAACACATCACGGAGTGTCCCTGTGACAATCAAGCTATGCAGAGAAGTTGAGAAGGTTGAGCAAAATGCCGCCTTATAGCTTGAGATTCAATTCGAAGAGTTCACGTTATCCTCATTCCCATTACTCGTGACATGTTTTCACTTCATGTATACGAAGTTCTTGTTTGCCAGCCCTGTCGATTGAGAAATGAAGCTTCTGCAGAGTTTCTGCGTTGAGGCTTCAAACAATAGATCTCCCCTTAGATGGTGACCATATGTCATAGAATGTATCGCGGTGAGATCGAAATTCTGTGCCTTCAATTTGTGAGCAGAGAGTAAGGATCAGATCTTCCTTGTGGGCCTTGAAGACCCTGATAAAGGGATGTATGGGGAATATGGCGCCTGTCTAGCAATGAGTGCTTACACACGCGTTGCAAAGACTTCATTCACTTTTTCGTATCTATGACGGAGTTCATACTTTTTTGATGATTCACACACTCTCATTAGCTAAAGTATCGGAGTGAAAAGGACGCAGTAGAGTCTGAATGGCAACAAAGTAAAAAAATGTTTCGCAAATATGTATCTCACCTTGCTGGCATCTACAAAGCAAGCTCTCTTGTGAGCTCGTTGCCAGCAAATATGAAGACAAAATTTACGTTTTTCCCACGGCTACCCCTCAACCTCAGAAGCAAAGTATGGCGATGTTCTCTTGCACTCTTTCCGAGAATCATCGAACTCAAAAGTATGGAACCACTCGATGAGCATTACAAGAGAGCAGGTCCACGATGGCTCGCGATTCCAAATTCGAAGCCAATACTGCTCTCTGTCAATCGCGAATCTCGAAGAGTTCTGTTGCCTTACTATTCAGCTCCGTTTCAATCCCGGAAACTCTCTCCTCACCTTGGGGTTGAGAGTCTTCTTATCAGCTACCATGTCGACATCTTGTTCATGAACACGAACTTTCGGTCATCATGCCAGGCTGGCGTGCTATTCAGAGATATATTTGGGAGTAACTTTGTCGAGATCCAAGATAACTTGAAACGACTTGCTTGTACGGAAAACTTCTGGGTCACTATGTTGCAGGAAGTAAGCGTGAGAAGAAGTAGAAATGAGAGCTTTAGGTTGCTGAATGAATTCACCATTTTGCAGGAAGCAATAGTGGTGTCTCAAACAGACTTTCTTGAACAATCTCTGCCACGGAGACTAAGTCACTTGGTGGAATTGCCTGAAGGAGATGAAGAGTGGAAGCATTTGAAGAGAGAGCTATATTTATCGACCAAGAACACATGTGCGAGAGTTGAGACACTATCTAGCTCTTGGACAACTTAGAGCACTGAGCTGGAGCTCATGAAGCGACATAAGACTCGAAATTGATGGCCACTAAAAATCTTCACTTGCTTGGTTTGAAAACGCTTTTAGCGTGACTTGTATCGAGCAGTATTTCTAGTCAGCGGCTGGTACTTATCCAGCATCAAGCCTCAATACATTTATCTAAAATCATCGCAGTTATGCTATGCTATCATAGTGTGAATGTTTAGCTGTTCCAGTTACTAAGTGATGGTTGGAACTGTACTTAAACTACAAACTTACGGTACTTGTTCCACCTCAAACCTTACAAAAGACATCAGGATCTTGAAGTGAAAAAATCCATGGATACGATGTCTACACTTTTCCCAGAGCTTCCCACTGAGCTGCGCCTCAAGATTTTTCGGGCAGCATTACCCCTATTTCCCCGCATTCTCGAAGCGAAGCCCCACAAACCCTGGTCAAACGGCACCAGGAGAGGAAGACTTCCAAAATGGTCCATAACACCAACAACCACTACTCCTCTCCTCTCAATAAATCAAGAGTCACGAAACGAGCTCAAAAAGTATTATGCAACACCCTTCAGTCCTTACAATGTTTTCCCGGCCCAAGGATCCACCCTGGATTTCCGCCTTCATGCCCGCGGCAATCTTTACGCCGAGCCCTACCCAGAGATTAACGCTCTATACTTCAACTACAAAGTTGACACCATATTCCTGGACACTACAGGTCTATATCATATCTGGCCAAAGGTATACACATTTACCGAAACCGTAGAAAGTGTTTTCGGGGCAGCATATCTCCAAGTACAGAGGGAACTCCGTCTTCTCGCAGGAAGCGAGGAGATCTGGGACACGGTCATTTTGCAGAAGCTCGATTCTGAGGAAAAGGTGTTGGAGAAGTTCGTTAGTATGGAGGAGAACATCATGGTTTTCGACCGGATATTGGATAAGAATGAGAAGTTGGTGAGGTTTGAGGATGTGGATGAGAGTGAGTGGTCGGCCGAGGAGAGGCTTTATGATGATCAGTTTCCAAGAGTGGAGGGAGTGCTGGTGAGGAATTGTAGGAGGGTTGGAAGGAGGGAATTCCAGAGTATGGCAGTTGCTGGATAGGGGAAAAGAAACTTGATGGACGAAGCCTCGGCTTGAGGACTACATCTGGGACGGGTGACATTCCCTTCTTTACTCGACCTCTATATCAGGGGATGACTTAACAATGACAATCCTTTATCAGTGCATGAAATGTGCAGCGCTCATAAGTCTTTGTTGAGATTTGAGTTCAAGAAACAGTTCTGAGGTCACTTTGAGACGCTGGAGGAGTTTTGGTTCGTAGTAGAGAAGAGAAAGTAATTCACGGAGAATGAAACGCAGTTCAACTGGTTTGCAGATTTCGAGATTGAGAATCAGGGAGCCAGAAGAAAGGTGTGTTTTCATAAGGATCAGCCATGAAGGGTCGCTGACCAAGGTTACCTTAGGATCAGGTTCGTGAAGGGATTCCTGCGCTAGGGGGCTGTAAAAGGCTGCTTTTGGCTTATGGCAGAAGCGCGAGGGCAATGCAAATGATGGGAGATATTAGTAAGGTCCGTTAACTATTCGTAGTAGTTATGTTCGTCTTATGGTATTATAACCTATATAATATAGGGAACGATGCTTTCGAATTTCCGCTAGTATAGAAGCTCCAGACATCGAGTATTTACTGCATTTCAGTTCTTACTCTGTGCTGGGTTTTTCATGCCTTGTGCTTAGACGAATGAGAAGAATCTGAAGACATTCTATTCTAGTGAACGACAACAGTACCAAAATTCCTGAGGCGACTTTGATCAAGATCATCCCATTTGTGTTTGTCCGGCCGCGCATGTAAGTCATAAGCGAAATCTTTGAAGTATGTGCCCGTGAACATGCCGTGCATAATTTGCCAGGGGAGGGTTTCCAGCCGACGACAGTCAGCTAAGGCTAACTTTTCTGAGTTCACTTGACTTAGGGCGCGCCGCGATCGTTGTGTGATCCGATCATCGATATCTCGACGACAATATTTCGGTCCCACAGGCCTGAAGACAAAACGGACCCCGTCCCAGCGCTGACATCTTGTCGCTATGATATCCCCCTTCTGTACTGATTCTGGAACCAGTACAAGGTTGCCGTTGACTGTTCTCGCCATCCGGTGTCCAGGAAAATCTCGCCTCTTGCTGTGGTGGGTCACAACGAATGCTAGAGTTAGAAAGAGGTACCAACTAGCCGTGAATTTGTCGCCGACAATGAAAGTAGTTGAGGAATTTTCTTCAGCGGTCTGTGGGAATATAACGTCGTCTTAAACCAGGTTTTTCCAGCTTTGTCATATTTCAGGCCACCACTCCTCGGAAATCCCCACGCCAGGTGGGTCCCATGGTGAGAAACCTGGCGACTCGTAGGACAGCTCAGAGGTCATTGCACGGACGCAATCAAGGTGGCTGCAAACAGATGCTGTTTGCGACATTTAGTTCGAAGTATGTGAAATGGAAAGGCTTCGTTTTGCAGGAGGAAGTGTCACGGTGCAGTTTACTCGCTTCCTGGACCACTCATATTCCAGGTGCAAAGGGGCAGGACAACGCGGAGCTTTCCACTGCTTTTCAATCGGAGGGATGCAAGATTCATGGATAAATTAAAGTTGAGGCTTCAGAGACGGTGTTTGTCATTGGCCCGTAGGCGCTATCATACATCCAAGATCATTCCCATTGCAGATTCAGACCAGCCAAGTAAAGAGAGCTATCCAAAGACCCAATCCGCCCTAGAGTCCCTATCGACTATCCATGAAAACCGAAGAAAGGGTATTGTAAGAATCTACTCGGTGGTCTCCTTCGCTTTACCAGTGACAGTGTCGGCTACCATATGTTAGCATTTATCATTGCATAAGGACGAAGTGACTACTTACCAGCATTGGACAAAGTGTTGGAGGTTGACTCAGCAGCACTGCCCAGGCTGTTCTTGGCAGAGTCGAGGTAGCTGGAGCTCTCGTTTTGAGCACTGTCGGCGTTGGATCGAGTGGAATCACCGATCTTCTGAGTGGTGGACTTCTCGTCGCTTGGCTGGAAGGCACCAGCGACCTTGTCTGCCGTACCGCTGACGTTCTCGGAGAGGACAGTTCCGGTGGACTTTTGAGATTGAGGGGTGACCTTTTCCTCGACTTGCTCACCGAAACCTTTGCGCCTACTTAACGTTAGTGATTGTGTCTGGGAGTTAGGCACTACATCTTGGAGCGTAAACGGAGCTTGAGAGAACGATGTTGGACTTACATAGAATCAGACATGTTGTTTATTTTGTTTGGGGATTTTGATGTAGTAGTGTTGGTTTGATGTGCTTTAGGGATGAAGCTGGTGGAGAAGAAAGTCGCAACTTGAGATGGATGGGGGGCTTATGTAGTCAAGGAGAGCTCCAAGATTTCTGATACCCCTGAGCAGGTCTCGTGTGGTCGCATCTTTCCAAACGTCATGGCTGGCAAGGGGACACACTCGCCACATTTACCTGATCGTGGCTGCCATGCACTCTCATTCGTGGTCAGCCCAGAGACGCGTCACAGTGAGGGCATGTCCCGATATCTTAGACGGGATCTGGCATGGCGGACGTGCTAGGCAAACGGAAGCTACCTTAGTAGAAGCTATGAAGCTTTCAAGATTCCCATGTGAATCTCATGTGCAGAAAAGAGAAAATACCCAATCACTATCCATGCAACAGCATGGACGCCGGGAAGAGTGCTCCGCAGCTTCGAGACACATGTGCTTGTGTTCTTTTCATTCCCTGAAATGATGTCATCGTAGACATTTGGATGTGATGTCACCAGAACAAGCAGCAGAGGCAACGAACTATCGACATCGACGGTGAATGAGGCAGCAATACAGGGTACATGGGCGACATTCACACTCGTACATGGCAATCTTGTCGCGTCAACACAGCCTGTCATTGGTATGACCTGGAAAACCTGGGAGGAAGCGTCCCATCACGTGACTATACCCCGTTTCACCCATTCGTTCATCCTCAGATCGCGAGCAACGTGGTAAAACAAATGCTTACATCGCACCAGAAAAGGGCTTGTTGTGTAACCGGCTCTTCACTTGAAGGCTCAGGGTTTCTGAAAAGCAGAATAATTTGTTACCTCATACCGCCCCGAGGCTACAACTGTGCTGGTTGTCCCCTCGCAATTGCAGTGACCCCAGTCGCCAAACTTTTGGTGCGTAAAGTAGCAGCAAAGGACAAGATGCTAAGAACGCTGATAAAAATTGAGATGATCTCTACTCAAATCCGCAATGCTGTACACACAGTCTAGATCGATCTTGAGAAGCCATAAAGTGAGGTGAAGAAGTGAAGCGAAAGAAGTTGTGGGGCTGTTTCAGCGTCCAAATAAGGTTTGGCTAACGCCCAAAACGCGAAGCCGGTTGCTATGCGACTTCGCAGTAAACAAACCCCACCCAACGCATCCTGGACACTGCATTGCAGCCGCCTCCAGCATCATTTGATGATCTTTGCTGCAGGCACATCATCCCTTTGAGAATTTCCTCTGCTGCAGCTGATCTTCCCAATTGCACTTCTAACACCTGCGCTCGACTCGCTCGTTGCACCGCGTGCCTTACACGCGCTCACCGACCTTCTAAAGTTGCACTGGCGGCAGCTACTGAAGAAGACAAGTCAACGAGTTGTTGCACACTATGTCGAGCTTCATCACCAACCTATTCCCTTCGTCGCAGGGAGGGAAGCACGACAATATCTTGCCGGTTCCACCTCCACCTCTGCACACTCGGTCGAGCCAGAATGAATCCTTCAACCACGAGAGACCAAACACACCAAACCGAAACAGCTTCATCACTCCAGTCTCAACTCCGCAGGGTAGCCCGAGCAAGAATCGAAATCCCCCTGGTGCCAATGATCTGCCGATTGCGTTTGAAAGCTCGATGAAGCTGACACCAAATACCTTTGGCAGTCCGACGAAGAGTGGCCGTTCTCAGGCAGGCACGCCGTTGTCCCCTGGGAAGAGCAACGCAATGGCAATTGACGATTCTTATTTCGCCAACTCTCCAGGCAATATTGACGATAGTATCATTCACAAGTCGGCAGCAATCTCCCCTGGTAGCCCACTTCGGAAACAGGGTAAGGAAAACACCCCTCCGACGTCCAGACAAGGCCTCGAGTCAAGCACCCAGAATCAAGCAGCCATCTCGAGGCAAGAACTTTATCAACCGCGAGAGCAGCAACCTACAAAGAAGTACAATACACAGCGAGGTCTGACTGTAGACGAGTTGGAGATACTGAACAAGCCCAATGTCAAACGACTCGCGAATGTCACACAGCTTTGTAAGTATAGATGGCCAATTGGCTTAGTTCTGGTCTAACAGCGTGCAGATTTCCTAGATTACTACTTCGATCTCTTGACCTATGTCAGCGCTCGACAGAACCGCCTCAACCACTTCAAAGCCGAATTCCCCGAGCCTCCTGCAACCGACGAAGAAACATACAACCCTGTCTGGTCGAAATACGTCGGTAGAGAGCGTGCAAACCTCCGAAAGCGTCGAGTTCGTCTTCGGCAGGGTGACTTCCAGATTCTCACACAAGTTGGACAAGGTGGATATGGACAGGTTTTCCTAGCTCAGAAGAAGGACACCAGAGAAGTCTGTGCTTTGAAGGTGATGAGCAAGAAGCTGCTTTTCAAGCTAGACGAGATCAGACATGTTCTTACTGAACGTGATATCTTGACCAATGCAAAGAGCGATTGGCTCGTTCGTTTGCTCTATTCCTTCCAGGATGACAAGAGCATTTATCTGGCAATGGTACGTACGAGAGTGGCATTAAAGAATCGAAGCTAACGTATTACCATAGGAGTACGTACCCGGTGGAGACTTTCGAACCCTCCTCAACAATACTGGTGTCCTTGCAAACCGTCACGCCCGTTTCTATATTGCCGAGATGTTCTGCTCTGTCGATGCTTTGCACCAGCTTGGCTATATTCACCGAGATCTGAAACCAGAGAACTTCCTGATTGATTCGACTGGCCATGTCAAGCTTACCGATTTTGGTCTTGCTGCCGGCATGCTTGCTCCGGGCAAGATTGAATCCATGAGAGTCAAGCTGGAGAAGGTTGGAGAAACATACGTTCCTTTTGGCAAGCCAATGGATCAGCGCACTGTTGCGGAGCGTCGGGAAGGATATCGCTCGATGAGAGACAAAGATGTCAATTACGCGAAGTCAATCGTGGGATCTCCTGATTACATGGCACCTGAAGTTCTGAAAGGTGAAGAGTACGAGTTCTCAGTCGATTATTGGAGTCTTGGCTGCATGCACTTCGAGGCATTGACTGGATTTCCACCCTTTGCTGGCGCCACAGTTGACGAGACATGGAAGAATTTGAAGCATTGGAGAGAAGTCTTGAAGCGGCCTGTCTGGGAGGATCCGAACTACTTCATCAGCAATCGCACCTGGAATTTTATTACGAGGTATGAGTTTCATATCGTAAAATAGACGTGTCCGCTAATTTTCACAGCTGTATTGCATCCAAATCGAAGCGCTTTTCCTCTATCAAGGACGTCTACGAGCATCAATATTTCGCGGAGGTCGATTGGAAGACTCTTCGGTCGCAGAGAGCTCCCTTCGTTCCTGAACTCGACTCGGAGACCGACGCTGGCTACTTTGACGACTTCAGCAATGAAGCGGACATGGCCAAGTACAAAGAGGTTCACGAGAAGCAGACGGCTCTAGAGAATATGGCCGATAGAGAGGATCCGATGAGCAAGAGCTTGTTCGTCGGTTTCACATTCAGACACCGCAAGCCAACAACCGAGGAAGGCGGCAAGTCGAGCCCGAGAAAACCCATCGCTACCGACGGGACTTTCGGTACGATACTGTGATAAGTTGAAGTATTTGTCAATCCCCTTTTCGCTTCTACACGGCGTTAGGGTTCATTGAAGGCGCGACTGTGGAAACGGAGTACTAGAGGAGCGGTATTTGGAGGAGCAAGTGCAAAATTTTATGCCCCGAGGACTGATAGTCTTGACGATCAGTCATCCGAGATCACATCTACTGTTTGCTTGTTCTGTTTGGAGTTCAAGATGAAGCTATGCTGGGTATGCAGGGCTGTGTCAGTAATAATGGCTCGATTACAATTGATGACCTTATATTCCTCGTTTCGACCCGTTCACGCTTAATGTTTCACAAATCCCCCGCATTCTCTTGGAGAAGGAACAGTTGCGATTGGACCATCACCCCTGCTGATTTTCCCGCATGGGCCTAACAGCGCGGCACAGGATCTTATCAACTTCTAGAGTGCTAGACGTCCCCCTCGTTCACTACTTCGCATGGCATCGTACACAGATCCCATAATCAATCCCAAAATCAAGTTCGATACCGGTAGCAAAAGCGCGGCGATTGGTCCCGAGCTGGCGGTACCTCTTTTCGTCCGAACTCGAGGGAGAAGATGTAGCGATGGACCAGGAATCTTTCCACGTAGGTGCAACCAGATTCTCACTCACGATCATAGATCCAGGTGAATATGCTACGCTGACCTTGAGCCTATCAGGATGATTGTGCATCGGAACAGAAGCCACCGCGGAATACTTTCCGAAGGTATGTTGGTGCGGCCTTATACGTTCGAGAGCACTGACTGATATCGAGATGCAGACCACGTGCAGGGCGTGCTTGTGGGGTAAAAGCAACATCTCTTTTGCTATTTCTGCTTAATTAAAGCTGCTAA
>Ga0302140_10008663_pt1 | contig 12638 bp, 11 predicted proteins | sample I_Bog_E1_1_FD_202095 | JGI IMG/M metagenome (GOLD analysis project Ga0302140, IMG submission 202095) | Peat permafrost microbial communities from Stordalen Mire near Abisko, Sweden - I_Bog_E1_1 | ecosystem: Environmental > Terrestrial > Soil > Wetlands > Peat | place: Sweden: Abisko, Stordalen...
TTGCTGGAGTCGATCAAGAAGAGGGCTTAGGCTCCACGGAAAGATGAAGGTTCTGAAGTCTGAGACCGAGTTGCAGGCGCTCTCAAAATCCCAAGAACTGGTTATCGATCCAGAATCGACGGACGGGTGCCGTCTCGTATGCGTTCGGGGGGAAGCTCAGACAAAGGTAGTCTCTTCAAAGAAGTTTTAGAAACTCATCGACCGTCAGGCCCGAAGCCCTAATCAGCGTGCGCAGCGTGCCGAGAGCTAGCTCGGAGTGGAGCGGGACTGGAAGATTGGCCCAGTAGCCCACCTTGGTATGTACCAAATGGCTCCCGACTTGGCTGCGGGGCAGCCAACCAGCCTTCTGAAAGGCCTTCGCTGCGTCTTTTCCGGAGATGTTGCCGAGCTTGCCCATAATTTGAACTCCTCATCTTTTTTCTGAATCCATTATGGCCATTATGGGGTTTACTAGAAAATCATCGGCAAACAAAGAAAACGTACATCGCATTTATAATCAATTACTTAACTCCTGCTAACCTTCTTTATTCTTTGACACAAAGGCATCTTAAAGGGCAAAAATGGCCCTTCCTCACGAAATCCAGCTTGTGCTTGAAGTGTGTATGTAGCACGCGAGAATGTTAAACGGCTACCAGCACCGGCGTTTGCCCGGCCGGAAGAGAATCGGCTGCCTTCTGATCTTCCGCCCAAAGCCAGGCGGTGATGGCCTCTCGGATATTGACCAGCGCCTCTTGTTCATCCTTGCCCTGGCTCACGCAACCCGGCAACGCAGGGCACTCGGCCACAATCCAGCCATCTTCTTCGGGATGCAGAACGACATGAAACATCATGGCAAGACTCCTCGGCAATCCGGATTGCACGCCAAACGATTGTACGAGCGCAAGACGCCCAGTACCAGCCTACCACCAACGAACATTTAGACTAGAAGGGTTATGAGCACACTGAAAGCCGTTCGCGGCACACGGGACCTGTTGCCGCCGGAGACGGCGCTCTGGAACCGCATCGAGGCCACCGCCCGGGCCGTCTTTGCCCGCTACAACTTCGGCGAGATTCGCACGCCTGTCTTTGAGGACACGGCGCTCTTTGCCCGCGGCGTGGGCGAGGAGACCGATATTGTCTCCAAGGAGATGTACAGCTGGGAGGACGGGGAGCGCTTCGACATTGACGCGATGGAAGACGCTTGGTGGCGCGCTGACACAGAATACGAAGATAGGATTTACCATAATCGATCAGATCGCTACGGCATAAATGCTGTCCGGTTCGTCTCTGACCATGCTGAACTCTTGATGTTTCGGGGTCGTATGGACCATCTTGACCTAGAGCATCTTAGACAGGCAATAGCTGAGGCCAAATCGCGGCCCGGCCTTTTCAACATCACCTGGACCAAGGATATTCGAGGTCGTCTCGTCGTCGCGTCCCCACTCCCCAATCGTCCCGAAGAAAAGGCGGGAGAAGACATTGCTGTCCAGTTCCTGCACGGGAATTTCAATAAATCCTCCCAGTCCCTCACCCTGCGCCCCGAGAACACCGCCGGGGTTGTACGCGCTTACATAGAGAACAAATTGGGCGACTCCGGGCAGTTGCAGAAGCTTTATTACATCGGCCCGCAGTTCCGCCGCGAGCGCCCGCAGAAGGGGCGTTACAGGCAGTTCTATCAGATTGGCGCGGAGGTGATTGGGCCGCCATCGGCGGGGAGCGAAAGCCCCGTGCGAGACGCCGAAGTGCTGGAGATGCTGGCTACGCTGCTGGACGAGCTGGGCATCACGGGCTGGACGCTGCACCTGAATTCCGTTGGGTCGGCAGCCGACCGCGCCCGCTACAACGACGCGCTGCGCGCGGCACTGGTTCCGGTGGTCGGCCGGATGTGTGTGGACTGCCAGCGGCGCGCCGTAACCAATCCGCTGCGTGTGCTCGATTGCAAGGTTCCCGAAGACCAACCGATCATCGACACGCTGCCGGTGATTGCGGACTCGCTGGACGAGGATTCAAGAAAACACTTTGCAGCTGTGACGGCGGCGCTGGATGCGGCGGGCGTTCCTTACAAACGCAACCATCGGCTGGTGCGCGGGCTGGATTACTACACGCGCACCACCTTCGAGTTCACACATGGAGGCCTGGGTGCGCAAAACGCCCTGCTCGGCGGCGGCCGCTACGATGGGCTGAGCGAGATGCTGGGTGGGCCACGTGCGCCGGGGATCGGCTTTGCCATGGGCGAGGACCGGCTGGTGCTGACGCTGCTAGCTCAACTCGACCAAAAGGCTGCTACACCGCTGGCTGATGCGTATATTGCTCCGCTGGGCGACGGGCTGAATGCTGCCGCCTTGGTGCTTGCTCGCGAATTGCGTCACAAAGGACTGTGGATCGAGTTGGGCGAAGGCAGTTTCCGCCTCAAGAAATCCTTTGACGCCGCCGACAAGACTGCCCGCCAGATCATCATTCTGGGCGAAGACGAACTCCAATCCGGTATTCTGACGGTGAAGACCTTCTCCACCGGCATTCAGACAAAAGTGCCTCGCAAGGAATTGGCGGCTTTTCTTTCCAATTGAAGAAGGCCGGTTGAGATTTGTGGTTTTTCACCCTTCGCAAAAGCGCGAAGGATGGGGCACCCACAGTTCCTCAGGGGCTAAAGCCCCGATGCTCTACGGCCATTATCGGCACGACTGAAGTCGTGCCCTGACACAAACCAGGTTTTGAAACATGCTCGAACAAAACCAGCAAGCGCGTAAAGGACACAGGTCGTGCTCGATTTTCTAGGAACTCTCGAACGGACGCATTATTGCGGCGATCTGCGCGCCGCCCACGCCGGACAAACGGTTGTTCTGATGGGTTGGGTGAACCGCCGGCGCGACCATGGCAACCTCATCTTTCTCGACCTGCGCGACCGCACTGGCCTTGCCCAGATCGTGCTGGACAAGGAGCTGACCCCCGACGGCCACCTGAAGGGCGAGCAGGTGCGGCCCGAGTACGTTGTGGCCGCCGTGGGCAAGGTGCGGCTGCGCGACCAGGACGCCATCAATCCCAAGATGCCCACCGGCGAAATCGAGATCGAGGCGACGCAGTTGCTGGTCCTGAATGACACCCGTCTGGCGCCCTTTTCGCCGTCGGAAGAAGCCATTCAGAACGAAGAAGTCCGTCTCAAGTATCGCTACGTGGATCTGCGCCGCGCGGAGATGCAGCGCAACTTCCGGCTGCGCCACGACATTGCTCTCGCTGTCCGCGAGAGCCTCAGCCAGCAAGGCTTTCTTGAGATTGAGACGCCCATCCTGACCAAGAGCACGCCGGAGGGGGCACGCGATTTCCTTGTCCCCAGCCGCGTCCATCCCGGCGAATTCTATGCGCTGCCGCAGTCGCCGCAGATCTTCAAGCAGATTCTGATGATCTCCGGCTTCGACCGCTATTTCCAGATCGCCCGCTGCTTTCGCGACGAAGATTTGCGCGCCGACCGCCAGCTTGAGTTCACGCAGATCGACCTGGAGATGAGCTTTCCGCGCCAGGAGTCGGTGTTTGCCGTAGTGGAACAGTTCATGGCCGCGGGTTTTGCCGCGGCGGGCGTCACGCTGCCCACGCCGTTCCCGAAGATCACCTACGATGAGTCGATGCGCCGCTTTGGCAGCGACAAGCCCGATTTGCGCCTGCCGGGGCTTACCGATGTGCGCCCGGCATTCACGGATGAAAACCTGGCCACGCTGCAAATTGATCCGGCGCTGCCCGTAGTCGCCTTCCGCATTCCCAACGTGGGCGAGCTGAGCCGCAAGGAACGAGAAGACAATCATCCGTTCTTCGACTTGAAGAAGGGCGCCAAGTTCATTGACGATTTCAAGCGGCTGGCCAAGGGATTTCCCGAGGCTGCGGTGAAGGTGCGCGAGCTGGCAGGAGCAGCAGACGCCGATTTTGTCATCATTGTGGCCGGCGACCCGACCCACCACATCAAAGCAAGCGATACCAAGTTTGAAGGCCGCCTGAGCGAGCGCGAGATCAACGTCTACTCAGCCGCAGGTAACTTTCGCACCGAGCTGGCCAAAAAGTATGCCGAGCGGCATGGAGCATTTGCCGTGACGGAGAAGACCGTGCAGGAAGCTGCGGGGCGCAATGGCATGGTTGATGGCGCAGCCGCCTTCCAGCCGATCTGGATTATTGACTTTCCCATGTTTGAATACGACGTGGCGACGGCGAAATGGATGCCCGCGCACCACCCGTTTACCTCGCCGCACGAGGCTGACATGGCCAACCTGGTCAGCGATCCGGCCAGTGTGCGCGCCAACTGCTATGACCTTGCCATGAACGGCCTTGAGCTTGGCTCGGGATCGATCCGCATCCATCGCAAAGACGTGCAGCAGCAGATCTTTCAGTCGCTCGGCATCTCGGACGAGGAAGCCCGCGCGCGGTTTGGATTTTTCCTCGAAGCTCTGGAGTATGGCGCTCCGCCCCACGGTGGCATTGCGCTGGGGCTGGACCGCATTGTGATGCTGCTGGCCGGCGCTTCAAGCCTGCGCGAAGTGATCGCCTTCCCTAAGTCCGCCAAAGCCATCGACCTGATGGCGGACGCGCCGACGACGGTGACCGATCAGCAGTTGCGGGAACTGCATATCCGGGTGGCGCTGAAGAGCTGAGTTCTCAGCCGCTTCATTCACTTTAGGCCTTAGGGACTCTCTCTCTGCGAACCCGTCCCGACTGCGGGTTCGTATGGGGCTCTCGAATGTGCGTGAATATAATCCTTCCCAGACGCAAAAATGCAAACCCCGCTTGGTTGACGAGGTTTGCGACCTTTCTGAAGGGCGTTTTTGAGGCGCCCTTCAGATTGATCCAGGAAGAAGAAATCGACTAACCCTAATTCTTGAAAAACTATGACTTACGAGTTGAGCGTCAGGCCGGCCGGCTTCGCCTTGCGGAAGGCAACGAATGCCAGACCGAGAAGGCCGGTGCCGAGCAGGAACAAGGACGAGGGCTCCGGGCTCTGCGTGATGATCAGAACGCTTGCGTTGCCTTCGTCGCCCTGGTTGGCGGCGTCAGCCACCGCAAAATACCCGTGGCCGCTGCCTGCCGAGCTGCCTTCCAAGGCCAGCTCAAGAGGATCGGCAATGCCAGGAAGTAAAAAGTCCAAGCCGTTGCCCGGCCCCGTGGAAGGAGTGGCCGTCGAAATGTAGTAGGTGTTGCCGACGCCCGGAAGCAGCAAGTCGGCTCCCGCGCCTGTGGTGGAGAATTGCAAGGGCGACGGCAGAGCTCCTGCGAGCCAGCCATTGCTGACGCCAGCCCCTTCAATCACATAGACTGAGGGGAAACCGCCGACATTGAAGGTTCCAACTCCGCTATCGACAATCCAGCCGCCCGAGCCGTTGGAGTGGGCGGCGAGGGTGCCGGAGCCCGAGAGGACGCCGAATGGGGTAGTTCCGGCCCCTACGAACGTGAAATCGAAGATTGTGTCAGCCAAGGCGGCTGGGGTAATCGCAAGGGCCGTTGCCAGTGCGAGAAGTCCTAAAGTCAATTTCTTCATGCTTCCTCCTGAGTGTTGCCCCGTGGGCATTTGTCCTGGTAACACTCTTTGCCAAGTACTGGCCAAAGATTTAAGTCGTGGTTCCTGGGGTCCGCACTACGAATCTTGCGAACCGAAAATGCTCAAGTGAAGAGACTGCTCACCCTGCATTTGGCGCCACAATTGGGGAAAACCGGGACAACTTGAGACTACACGTTCACAAGGTCTGCCAAGCAGCCCCCAGTGACGCGCCCCGATAGCGCTTGCCTCCTTGTGTGCAAATGGCGTGCCAAACGCCCAACATTTAGATTCAGCGGGTTGCGAAGAACCAAAAATGCCAATGTGCAAAGATTTGCGCGGCAATGTCCTCAATATTTCCTCTTTTTGCTTCCAGAAATTTGCACGTTTCTGTATGGAAACGGGGGATCATGCCATGACTGGACGAGCGGTGTAAATAACTAATTAATAACCCTTTATTCGCAGAGCAGAAATGTCCGCGCGAGGGCTTGATTTGGGGTTCCGATCAACTCATTGCGCGTTGCGCTGTAGCAGACAAACATAGAAGCCGTCGGTGAAAAATGCGCCGGGAAGGAGACGAAAAGCGCCTGCCGCGGTGAGGCAGCGGCAGAGATGTTCCGCGCCGGATGAGGTAAGGACATCGCAGGCAAGCAGGGCCTGGATGGCAGGCTCAAGTGACACCTGGCGGGCGCTGGGCGTTTGGGCAAGCGCCGCTGCCACAACCTGCTCATTCTCTTCGGGTTCCAGGGAGCAGGTGGAGTAGACGACGCGGCCGCCGGGGCGCACGGCGCGCAGAGCTGCAAGAAGAAGGGCGAGCTGGCGCTCGGCCTGGCGGGCGAGATCCTCAGGGCGAAGGCGATGGCGGATTTCGGGGTTCCGGCCCAAGGTACCTGTGCCGCTGCACGGAACGTCTGCCAGGGCGAGATCGTAGACGGCGTCTTCAGCGAGGGTCGTGGCGTCGACGAGGCGGCATTCGATTCTGTCGCCGAGCGGGGCCAGCCGCCGGCGCAGCGGCTCGATGCGCTGAGAACTGGACTCACAGGCGAGGATGAGGGCTTGGGGGTTGCGCTCGGCGAGGATGAGGGTCTTGTTACCGGGGGCGGCGCAGGCATCTACGATGCTTTTGGCGTTTTGGTTGAGATTCCCGAAGCCAGCGCTGGCAAGCTCAGCGATCAACTGTGAGCCTTCGTCCTGCGGGCGCAGGCGACCCTCGCGATAGGCGGCGCTGACGGTCACATCGCCCGAGACCACGGTGCGGGCGGCGGTGAGCAGCCTGCCGGGCTGGAGTTCGATTCCGGCTGCAGCGAGTTGATCCGCCACCTCGGGGTCTTGTATGCGGATCGTCAAGGCAGGCTGGCTCTGGCCATGGCGGCAGAGGGCGCGCGCGGTTTCGATGCCGTACGTTGCGGCCCAGCGTTCGACCATCCAGACGGGGTGAGCGTGGGCCAGGGCTAGTTTTGCGGCGGATTCTTCGGGATAATCGACACTCGGAGCTTTGGAAAGTTTGCGCAAGACGGCGTTGACCATTCCGGAAGCGAAGCGTTGGCCGGCTTGCTTGGCGAGTTCAACGCTCTCATCGATGGCGGCGCGGGCGGGGATGCGGTCCATGTGCAGAATCTGGAATGCGCCGAGACGGAGGGCGATGAGGACTTCCGGGTCGAGTTTGGCTTTGGGGCGTTTGAGCAGGGCCTGGATTTTGTAATCGAGGCGTATCTGCCAGCGGAGCACGCCCAGAACAAGAGCTGTGGCCAGGTGGCGATCGGGGGCGGAGAGCGCATCGACGGCTTTGCTGCGGAGCAGATCATCCGAATGGGAGTGGCGACGCTCAACGGCCATAAGGACATCGAAGGCGGCCTTGCGGGCGGATGAGAGAGCGGCGAGACGATTCTTCGGCGCGGTTTTGCCCGCTGCGGATTTTTTGGGAACGGTCATTGAATCGCAGTCCCGAGACGCGCACCTGAGACAAGCGGGTTTCCGCGCAGGAATTCGGCTGCCAGGAGGCGCTTCTTGCCCTCGAGTTGCAGCTCGATGAGTTCGAGCCAGGTGTTCCCTGCGCAGCCGACGAAGATGCGGTGATTTTCGATGCGAAGCCAGCCTGGTTCAGGCAGGCCGGCTCTGTTGCCGTCCGGCGCTGGGGCGACTTCCATGCGGTGAACGATCAGCTTTTTGGTCTCGAAGGTGGTGAAGGCGCCCGGCCAGGGCTGGAATCCTCGCCAGCGGTTGTAAAGCTCATGCGCGGTGTGGGTGGCAAAGTCCATGCGGCCGTCTTCGCGATCGAGAATCGGCGCGAAGGTTGCCCCCGCGTGGTTCTGGGGTTGAGGATGAATGGTTCCGGCAGCGAGGCCGGCCAGGGTTTCAACAACCAGCGGCGCGCCAGCCTTGGCGAGGATGTCAAAAAGATCAACTGCCGTCTGCGCGGGACCGATTTCGACCGTCTGCTGGAGGAGGATTGGGCCGGTGTCGAGGCCTTCTTCAAGGAGCATGGAGGTGTTGCCGGTGAAGGCGTCGCCATTGGCCACGGCCCACTGGATGGGCGCCGCGCCGCGATACCTGGGCAGAAGCGAACCGTGCAAGTTGATGCAGCCGAGGCGCGGCAAAGCCAGCATCCAGGGGGGGATGATGCGGCCATAAGCTACGACGACGATCGCGTCGGGGGCGATGGCTTCGAGCTGGGCGCGGAACTCGGCGTTGTTGCGAATTTTTTCAGGTTGGGTGACGGCGAGGCCGGCGGATAGCGCGGCTTGCTTGACCGGCGACGACGTGAGCTGCTGGCTGCGGCCTACCGGGCGGTCTGGCTGCGAAACGACCAGAGCGATCTCATGGCCCGCCGCGAGCAATGCTTCGAGGGTGGGAACCGCGAAGCTGGGAGTGCCGCAGAAGACGAGCTTCACTGCCTTACCACTTGCCTTCGCGCTGCATCTTGCGGATCTTGCGCAGATTGAGGTCGCGCTTGAGGGCGCTCATGCGAAAGATGAACAACATGCCGTCGAGATGGTCGATCTCATGCTGCATGCAGCGCGAGAGCAGCTCTTCGCCATCCATCTCGAACCACTTGCCCTGCTCGTCCTGGGCGCGGATGCGGACCTTGGCGGCGCGGACAACCTTCTCGCGGATATCGGGGAAGCTGAGGCAGCCTTCCTCCTCATAGAGCTTGCCCTCGCGGAAGATGATCTCGGGATTGATGAGCACCAGCTTCTTGCCGGGCTCCTTGCCCATGCTGAGGTCGATCGTGGTCAGGCGCTTTGAGACGCCCACCTGCGGCGCGGCCAACCCAACGCCTTGATTGGCATAGGTGGTCTCAAACATGTCAGCTATCAGCTTGCGCAGCTCGTCATTGAATTCAGTGACGGGTTCGCCGGGTTGAGAGAGCACGGGTTCGGGATATTTGACTATCTTGAGGATCATTTCTGTATTTCAAAAGCTCCGTATCTGTTCGATGTAACCGTCGAAATTTCGCTTCATTTCCAACACCGAGTCGCCGCCGAACTTCCGCTGGGCCAGATCGGCAATGGTGAGGGCAACCATGGATTCGGCGGCCACGCCGGCGGCGGGAACTACACAAATATCGCTGCGCTCGTAGCTTGCGCTGGTGGCCTCGCGGGTGTCAAAGCGGACCGATTCAAGGGGGCGGCGGAGGGTGGAGATGGGCTTGAGATAACCGCGAACCACAATGTCTTCGCCGTTGGAGACTCCTCCCTCGATGCCGCCAGCGTTGTTCTGGGGGCGGGTAAAGCGGGTGGGGTTGCCGTTGGGCTGCGCGGCATAGTGGATGGGGTCGTGGACGACCGAGCCGAAGGACTCAGCAGCCGTGACGCCGCGGCCGATTTCGACAGCTTTTACTGCTTGCAGGCTCATGACGGACCATGCGAGCAGGCCGTCGAGCCGTTCATCCCAATTGGCGTAGGTGCCCAGGCCGGCGGGCGCGCCGTGTACGACCACTTCAAAGACGCCGCCGACGGTGTCGCCGGTGCGCGAGACCTGCTCGACCTCTTCCTTCATACGGGCTTCGGTAGCGGCATCGACGCAACTGAGCAGAATCTCATCTTTTGCCGCGACGGCGGCGACTTCGTCCCACTGGGCGGGTCGATCAAGCTCAACTTTGCCCACGCGGATGACATGGCTGGCGATTTCGATTCCCAGGGTGCGGAGAAACAGCTTGGCCAGGGCTCCGGCGGCGACGCGACCTGTGGACTCGCGGGCCGAGGCGCGCTCCAGCACGTAGCGGGCGTCGGGAAAGTTGTATTTGAGTGCGCCGGCCAGGTCGGCGTGGCCGGGACGCGGAGAGGCTACAGCCTGGTGCTTTGCCGGGTCGCCTGCTCCGACGGGCAGCTTTTCTTCCCAGTTCTTCCAGTCGCGGTTCACGATTTCGATGGCAATCGGCGAGCCGATGGTCTTGCCGTGGCGCACGCCGCTGAGGACGTGGGCCTTGTCGGTTTCAATCTTCATGCGGCCGCCGCGGCCATAGCCTTGCTGGCGACGCCATAGCTCGCGGTTGACGAATTCGAGATCGACAGGGACGCCGGCAGGGAGTCCGGAGATGAGGGCGATGAGCGCTTCCCCGTGCGACTCGCCGGCAGTTGAGAATCGGATCATAGCTACTTGATTGTAACGGGAAGATGAAGAAGGGAACAGGGCTTAGCCTCGCGAATTGACGGGATTGGCCTCGTACCTGTTCTCAGGCAAAGGAACTGCCCAAGGAACCCGGTTCAGCAGCGGGCAGAAAATCCGCATAGGCAAAGGATTGGCTGGGCCTAGGGAGACTGTTCTGCTCTCCTGGGCCAGCCTCAAGGAATGCGTCGAAGAGAATGGAGTAGAGGGCTTGGCGACCAGTCAGCTTCTCATTGCGGGCGCGCAGGAAATCGAAGCGGAAAGGCGAAGAGGGCTCCAGCTCGGCAAGGAACGTCTGGGAAAAGAAGGTCTGTGCGTTGGCCACGGCCATGAGGATCAGGGATCGCCAGCTCATGCGCAGCAGCCCCTTGAGCAGACCGGTGCCGTCGGGCAGGCGGTCCATGCGATCCGCAACGCGCTGGCTGAAATTGAGGAGCTGTACAACCAAGCTGTCGAGCGGCTTGCCTTGATCGGCGGCATAAGTGAAGAGCGTCATCGATCCACGCCGCACATCCTCGCGCACGTCCTGTAAATCGTCTCCCAGTTGCAGCAATACTCCCCATTCAAAGGCGAATTGGCTTTCTTGCGGTGTGAGCCTGGGACGAGCAAGACAAGCATTGGCGAGTACCGAGGTTCCACCTTTGGCGCAACTAATGCGCAACAGTTCGGAGCGACCCAGCGGGTTCCCACAGCGGAGGCCCTTGTCGAGTTGCGGTAGACTTTCCTCCTGGGCTCGATGGATGGCCAGGAGGCTGTCGAAGACCTGCGGATAACGCAGACGCGGATATTGCTCGTCAATCAACTGAACCATATTCCAGACGGATGCCTCACGAGAATTGCAGGCGGAGAGCTGGTGGCCGCAGAGGCGCTGGCGGAAACGCCCACTAAAGCGGAGCTTTTGAGCGCTGGAGAGGCCCGGATGGTCGAGACAGTTGTCGCTATAGGGGTACAACATGCTGTAGGCGAAGATGGATGGCGTAAGTTCCATGGGCTGGCCGAGCAACGCCTGCAAGCCGCAAGCGGTCCAGGCATTGCGGAGCGCCTGGATGATATCGGCCATGCTCAGGGTTGGGTCGAAGCCACGCGCCCAGCGCGCTAGTTGCGTGCCTATTGGCAAAAAGCTGCCGGTGAGAAGCTGCACTGCCTCTGGCTCGATGCCAAGTGCGATGGATGCAAATCCTGGGAATACGTCAACGATGCGCTGCCGCGCGAGAATGCGCTCTCTTGGATTGCGGGGTGCCCTGCGCGCCTCTCGCTCAAAGGCACGCAGGGCTTGGTCGTAGGCTTTCTCGCGCTTGCACTGCTCTTTCGAGGTGTAGCGCGGACCGGCTGGGAGGAGGCGCTCAGCACAGCCATTCCACTCTTCCGCGGCCTGCGCACTCTGCGCCTCGACCCACGACCAACTGTAGCGATCTTCCATGCTGTTGAGGATTACGAAAAGAAGCGCTGAAGGGTTCCATACGTGGTGCATGAAAGCAAGAATTTGATTGCGGCCAGTTTGGCGGAAGGCCGTACAACCTGCGATTTGCCTGATAATTCTCCTATCCCAAGGTCGTCGGGGGAGGACTAAATGGAACTGGATTATTTTGTGGTGGATGTTTTCACCGATACGGCTCTCAATGGCAACCCGCTGGCAGTGGTGATGAACACCTGTGGCCTGGCAACCGACCGTATGCAGCAGATTGCGCGGGAGTTCAACCTATCTGAGACGACGTTTGTAGAGCGGCGGCCGGCGACGGTGGAGCAAGCGGAGGGTGTGAGAGTGCGCATCTTCACGACCCAGGAGGAACTGAACTTCGCCGGGCATCCAACGCTGGGGACGGCCAGTGTACTCAAGCTCTTCGTGCCCGAGACCGAGCAGGCCGGCGTGGTGAAGCTGGCGCTCAACGTGGGTCCGATACCGGTGCAGTTTACGGGGAACGGCCTGTTCGGCGAGATGACACAGCGGGATCCGGAGTTTGGGTCCGAGCTTGACCCCAGAGAGGTAGCCAGACTGACCGGGCTGGCTTTGGATGACCTGGACCCCAAATTGCCGCCGCAAATCGTTTCAACTGGAACTGCTTTCGCCATCGTTCTCTTGCATTCGCACGAGGCGCTGGCGCGGCTCAGTGTGAACCCGCTTGAGGCCACCAGGTGGCTGCGGGAGCGCGGCGCTCGCTGGTTTTACATGCTGGCGCCCGCGGGCTGTCTCCCCGATAAACGGACTCCAGCATGGCGTGCGCGGATGCAGTTCAGCGGCGGCGAAGATCCGGCTACAGGATCGGCTGCGGGATGCGCCATCAGCTATCTGGTTGGGCGGGGTGTTATCGCCGCTGGCCAACGCATCGTCCTCCGCCAGGGTATCGAGATCGGCCGTCCCAGCGAGCTTCATCTTTCGGCAGATATTCAAACTGTGTCAGCGCCGGGACAATCGGCAACAGTGACCGGTGTGCGCGTTGCGGGCAGCACCGTTTTTGTGGCAAAAGGGAAGCTTTTCCTGCCGTGATACACATGCTTTCAACAGGCATTCATAGTTGCAAGTGATGGGAAGTGTTAATCCTTA
>Ga0302140_10008666_pt1 | contig 12636 bp, 15 predicted proteins | sample I_Bog_E1_1_FD_202095 | JGI IMG/M metagenome (GOLD analysis project Ga0302140, IMG submission 202095) | Peat permafrost microbial communities from Stordalen Mire near Abisko, Sweden - I_Bog_E1_1 | ecosystem: Environmental > Terrestrial > Soil > Wetlands > Peat | place: Sweden: Abisko, Stordalen...
TTTCTTGCCTTCCTGGTTTTTGCTTTAATTTCTTTATATCTTTTTTTAAGTTCCTCTAATTTTTCTTTGTTTTTAAGTTGATCAGTTTTTTTGAGTTCTGCTTCGTTTTCAGTTTATTTGTCATTTTTTGTTGTGTTTTGTTCTTTTTTTTTCTTTTTCTTCTCCTTCTCCATATCCTTCATAGATTTGAGAATTTCTTTTAAAATTGTTCTTGATTCTTTATAGATTTCCAAAGCTTCTTCTCTCTCAGTTTTATTCTCGACCTTTTTTTCCTCTTGCCGTTTTTTCATTTGATTAAACTGTTCAATGAACTTCTTATAAACAGAAAAGAACCGAATATATTTTAAAAAAGCCATGACAAAATTGTCAAAATCTAGGAGAATGGCCAGCCCAGCAAAATTTTGAATTAAATCGATCGCATTATCAACTTCACCTATCAGATAAATGTTGATATAGAATATCAAGAAAGAGATATATATCTGAAACAATTGTGGACTAATTCTCGTCAGAAACAAACCTGCGTGTACAATGAATTCATTAAGATTTTTTTTTCTCTCTTTATTCTTTGACCCCCAGCCAACCATATAAAAATATCCAACTACATCTATCGCTGAAGATACTTCCTTCATACTCATGAAAAAGAAGAAAATAATCATCAAGACTTTTAAGGTCAACAGCATATCTGAAGATTCCTCATTTGAAGAACTTTCTTCCAACAAGAGCAGTTCAATACAAATAATCTGAGTGATTATCACGATTAAACAGGGTAAAAGCAAAAAACCGAAAAACAACATTAAAAGAAAATTCATGCCATTATAATAAATTCCAGCGAGGATGAGAGAAGGAGTTTCTATCAAGATGTTTTTTGCCTTTTGTCCCCATGAAAATGTAAAACAAAAAGAAAATGGAAAAATAATCAAAGCAATAAGTGCAAACAACAATATTAAGAGACTACAAAGAGCGATCATGATCGAATATAAGAAAAAAGTCAAGAAAAACTCAAGTATCATTGACGCGAAGAAATATGAATCGCAATCCAATTTCTTTCTTTACATCAAAAATATCGGCTTCATCTAATTTTTGAGACAAACTCATAATTTTAGTTTTAATTTGGTGCATGTAAAGTTTCTTCCTGCCAATTTTAAGTGACCTTCTTGTTTCCTTCATTTTGTCCCCAATCTCCTCCAGTCCCTGTTTCATCTCCACAATGACTTCAGATTGGACCTCAATTTTATCTATTTTCTCCTGCATTTGTTGATAATTAAAGTCGCCGCTCTTCATAGTTTGGAATTGTTTGCCGCTGATGTCATCTTCCTCTTCATTACTTGAGTTTGAATGAAATGAATGTTTTGATGCAGCGTAGTCAGTCAGTTGACCTAAAGTATCATCGTCCTCATTAATCTTCAACATGAGATATATTTTCTTGAGAGTCACTGTGTTGTTGAGCCTCGGCTTCTAAAATATCCAAGTAAAAATGACCTGAAGGCTTATTTTTGTTTTCTTTTTCTTTTTCTTCTTCGCTTCTTTTAGACTGTTCCATTTGTGAGTTGATTTTTGGGGAGTTTTGAGAATTTTCCATTTGTGTGTTATTTTTTGGGGAGCTTTGAGCATTATCTATCGGATTTTCTTTAGCAGTTTCTAACAAATTTTTGGAGATTTTTGGATTTTCTGTCATGTTTTCATCCGTTTGGTGTTCCTCTTGGAGCTGAATAAATTTAAGGCTTTTTTTGGGGTCAATTTCCTCATCCTTGAGGCTTTTCTTTGACATTTGAATTTTTAAAAATTTTGGAGATTTGAATTTTAAATAAAAAATTTATTTTCGGTTAGGTCTTGTAATTTTTTTTATAAAATGGAAAACTCAAGAATTCAAACTCTATAAACAGAAAAATCAAAAAAAAATCCTTTATTAACGATGTTTACGGTAAATAAAAAATTAATTCTTTTTCTTAAAAAAAAAATCTATAGAATTCTTATTTAAATTAATTTTTTCCTTTTTGACGTAAATTTGTAATAATTTTAGTTCACAAAATATATTATTATATTTCAGACATATGAAAAAACTCTTTATTTTTAAATTCTCAAATTACTCAATAATAATATTAAAGCCATTGATCTGAAATCTTCCTTATGGTCTTCCAGATTGTTTCCTACGCCTATACGCTGAGGAGTTCGACAATTTAAAAGGTTTTTCCTTTAGTTTTTCTCATATGTGACCTTTTTTATAGAAATGAAGGCCTGGAAAGACAACCTATATTCCAATCATTACGATTACGAATACATTATCAAGCTCAAAGATGAATTCCGACAAGCCAGAGAAAACAATGACCATATACTAGTAATTCATTTGATCCGAACCCATGCAGTTCGAGACATTGGAGGGGTCAATAATCTCCAACTCTATAAAACCTGTTATCTCTGGACTAAGACTCTTATTGCTGAATTCCATAAAGACATTTCCTGTTTGGAATATATTTCAGATCTTCTGACAGATAAATTCGCTTATTTCCAGAAACTTGAATTTTTTGCTGAAACTCGACATGCATTCGGGAGAACTGTGTTGTTGTTAAGCGGTGGTGCTGGATTGGGATTGTATCATTTTGGGGTTCTTAAGATTTTGTTTGAAGAAGGAGTGATTCCGCGGATCATCTCTGGGAGTTCAATGGGGATTTATTTGGAGCTGGCTAATTTTTTTCTAGGATTTGCATACAATTTTTGATTATGGACATTTATTGTTATGGAAGTATTCACAGAAAAGAATCTTTCAATGCATGAATCTAAAGAAATTGGCTAATTTTAGGTTTAAAAGAAATCAATATCTAAAATCCCTGTTATTACGGTGTGTTGGTAATATGATGAAGAAAAAAAAACTAAAAAAAATACATAGAAAAATTCTTTTCAAAAACTAAATTTTTATGTTTAATTAAGTTTTTTCATAATATTTAATTTAATCTTCGATAATTTCCTCCATTTGGTCCATTTCCTCCATTTCGTCCATTTCCTCCGTTTGACCCAGGTCTTCTAACGATAAATTGATTGGTTGTTGGCAAATATTCAGATTCACAGGTGCAATATTGACAGATGATAATGGCTCTTGGCATGAAGTTGATTGAAACTCGGCAATGAGGGCAAAATCCAGCACGTTGCTCTAAAAGAGCTTGAAAGAGAGTGCAAATTTGTGTAAATTCTCGACTGTCCATAAAAATAAAGTTGAGTTTTGGTTTTTGTGCACTTTTATTTTATTTTTATAGTGATATTTTTTAAAAAAGGACGTTTCCATTTTTAAAAAAAAGGAAGTGTCCTTTTTTAAAAAAACGATATATTTAATTAAAATAAATAAATAAAACTAAAAAAATGAACGTAAATTTCTCTTCAGTTTTGCAGAAGTATTTTGATTTGGATGAAGCAATTAAGCGGAAGGGAATGCGAAATTTAATTTATTTAAATCATCATATTTCCATTGAAAATTTTTCATGTGACAAAGAAATGTTTTTATTAAAATTTCTGGACGAAAAAAATATAGATCATAGGGCCAAGATTATCGTCGTAGTATCAACGTCTAACTTTGGAAGCTTTGACAATGAGCAACAATATACAGATAATTTTCCAGGTGCTAATTCAGATTATTTCAAAAATCAGAGTGAATTTGATTTGCACCAACCAAAAAATAACTTTAATAAGCCTATTTCTGAAGAAGATCACAAGGAAAGCAATGAGGAATTATTGAATGATGCTGATAATTGGGACTTCGGAAGCTTTCACAATGAGCAACAATATACAGATAATTTTCCAGGTACTAATTCAGATCATTTCAAAAATCAGAGTGAAAGTATTGTTAACAGTGAGCTGTCCCAACCAAAAATAACTTTAATAAGCCTATTTCTGAAGAAGATCACAAGGAAAGCAATGAGGAATTATTGATTGATGATGATGCTAGTGTTTCTGAAAAATTTATACAGGGAGATTTGAAAAATGTTGGCAGTTTATCCAACAATAAAGATGCAGTCAGAAAGCGACTTTGCAATCATGTAAAGATGCTGGCCAAAATAAAATTATACAAGAATGCAACAAAACCATACCGTATCTGGAAAACATTCTTGAAAGAACATAAAACAACAGAAGATTTACATTATGCTAAAATTCTTTCTAAGCTAGAAATTGAACTCCGTGATGAATGTGGAAACAACAAATTTAAATATGATAAGAAACTTGATAAAGTTTTATTTCGGTGGCTTAAAAAAAAGAAGGAATATAACCTAAAAGATATGATTGAAGAAATCATCACAGGAAAGATCAAAAATGATTAATTTAGATTAAAGAATAAACAAAAGAAAACAAATTAAAAATAATTTTAAAAGAAAAATATATTTTAAAATCAAACTCCAAATAAAATAAAAAAATTCAAACAGAGTATAATACACTATTATGTCAACCAAACAGTTTATTTTCTGATAAAAAAAAATTTGATTTCTTTGAACTTTCTTTTTAGGTAATTTAAAAATCCCAATTTTTAAATATAAATTCAAAAAAAAAATCACCCCTCCGCTGAATGCAACGCATCACTCAAGCTGATAAAAACAAAGGTCCGCTTTTTATCTTTTCTTAAACAAACTCTACTTCACATAAAAAGAAAAACTCAAGGCCCAACGCGACCTTCTACTCCTCAAAAAGGAAACCCAACTGAACAAACTTTCCGATGAAGAGGTCATCACCGAACTCAAGAACAAAGGTCTACCAACATTCGGCACAAAGCAAGAAAAACTTGAACGTCTTAAGAAATTCCACGGTTCCTTTATATGATATTTCTAAAAAAAACAATAATAAATAAAATAGGTGTCGTTTCCCAAAAAAACCTGTTGGACGAAAAAGACACTAATCTATCAGCCAATGTAATTTATAGCAGCAACAACGTCACTCCTCAGAATATCATCAACAATGCCCCACCCATTATCAACAACCCCCCACCCATCATCAACAACAATAACAACAATATGAATAATAATAATGCGAAACAAGATAATAAGAAACCAATGCCGAAGAGTAATGTTGTAGATGAGATAGAGAAAATGAAGATGAAACGCGAGGAAAGAAGACTAAAAATGGAGAACATGAAGAAGGAAAAGGCAGAGAAAGAAGCTGAGGTTATAGCCTTGGGCAAAAACATTGATGTTGATTTCGAGCTCATGATCAATAAACATAGATTCAAGGAAAACATCTTACAGGCGCATGTAAGTGCAGCTCATTTGAAACTTTGCATTTGCGTGAGAAAAAGACCCATTTTCAAAAAGGAAGAAATTGCTGGGGAAATCGATTCCGTGAGCTGTGCCAACCCTCAAATAAAGGTTTTGGAGTCGAAGTTGAAAGTTGATGGGATAACAAAATATGTGGAGGATCATTCCTTTACTTTTGACAATACGTTCAATGAGAACGAAAGCAATGATGACCTTTATAAGTTCACATTGAGTCCTTTAATTGATTTACTATTTACTGGAGGGACAGTCACATGTTTTGCCTATGGACAGACAGGAAGTGGGAAGACATTTACTATGGTAAATTTATGAAATGAAAAATTGTAATGAAACATATTAAAAAATTGAAGGTGGGCATTCAGGATTGTGTCCTTAATGATATCTATAGCTATGCGGATAATAAATATTCGTAATTTATTTTTTATTTAAATGAGGATGGGACAACATGTTTTATATAATTTATATGGTGTTTTTAGTAATCTGAATGTGAGTTTTATGGTGTCATTTTTCGAGATATATGGTGGAAGATGTTATGACCTGCTGAATAATAAGAACAAACTGAATATTTTGGAAGACAAGAACAATAATGTTATTCTTTGAGAAAAATTTGGTTTTTTCTTAAAGAGTTTTTTTTCAGGTGGTAGTTCAAGGTCTAAGTGAAAGACCATCGGCTACCCCTCAAGAGATGCTCAGCATCATAGATTATGGAAACAGTGTTAGAACTACTCATGCAACTGTAGCCAATGACACTTCGTCTCGAAGCCACGCCATTTGCATCGTTCTTCAAATTATCATGAAAAAAATTCTTAGAACTTAAAAATTTAGGTGATTTTGAAGTCTGGAAACAATGATTTGGGGAAATTGATCTTAGTGGACTTAGCAGTAGAAAGAAATTTCATGAAAAAGCACTTTTATTTTTTCTAAGGGGAGCGAAAGAGCTCAAGACACGCAATCGAATAACCGACAAAGGAGACTCGAAGGGGCTGAAATCAACAAAAGTCTTCTTGCCCTTAAAGAATGCATTCGAGCTATGGACAATAACGGTATTAATAACAAAAAATATACAAAAAATCTTATTTATCCTTAAAATGTTATATATGATGTTACTTTCTTTGGAAATAACAAGCCAATCATATCCCGTTCAGAGCATCTAAACTTACCTTAGTCCTTCGAGATTCATTTCTGAGCACTCATTCCAATGGAAGAATTGTTATGATCGCATGTGTTTGTCCTGGATCAAGTTCAGCTGATCATACATTGAATACTCTGAGATATTCAGATAGATTAAAGGATCGAGGAGATGCTGGAAAGGCGAAAATAGGGAAAAATGATTTTGATCTTTCTGAAGTGGAAAATTTCGATGATGGTCCAAAGATGAAAGCTGAGGTGATTAGTAATAATTTGAATAATAAGCCAATGGATGATGGCCAAAAGATGAAAGTTGAGGTGATTAGTAATAATTTGAATAATAAGCCGATTGAAGTGGCCAAGAACATTCAAAATCACATTCAACTGAATAATAATCAAGCAGTAGTTCAAAATAATCAAGGAAATATGCCAAATAATATGAAGAATAACAGTGCAGAAAATGTGGTTAAGAAGAACTCGAAACAGATAAATCAAGAAAGGCCTTTGACTGAAAACAGACAACAAAATAACAAAAATGCCAAAGGTCCTGCAAAAAAAAACAGTCAAGAAGACGTCAAAATCATTGATAAAAAGAAGTTGTTTATTTATAAATTTTCTCTCATTTTATTCGTTTTGCATTTTTTAGCCAAAAGCAGCCGAAACCAATAAAATCAGATTCTTCAGAAGAAGATAAGGAAGATGAGAAGGAATTTGAAGATCCAGAAGCTATTAAAGGTTCTAGATAAATAACTATTAAATTTTATTTTTCTGATTATAAATTAAAGGAAAAGAAAATAAATTCAAAGAGGATGTAAAATGCATGAAAGAAACCATGAAACTTGATGATAAGAAGCTCAGCAATGAATTCTTTGATTTCCATGAAAAAGTCAATAAAATTCTTGAGGATCAAGAGGAGATTTTCAGCATACACATGGCTGCTATAAAGGCACTTTATTAACATATGTTCTAATAAGAAATTCAAATTCATTCTTTTTTATAGGAAGATGCCAAATTATTGACCCAAGAAAGCGAATTGATCTCTCAAGTGCAAAATATCGGCTTCATGGACTATGATATTGATAGTTACGTGGATAAATTAGAGCTAGTTTTGAAGAAAAAATTCAAAATTTATAATCTTTTGAACCGGAAGCTCGAGAAATTCAAGTAAAAATTAATTACAAAGTAGATGAATATTATTTGTTTTTATAGAAAACATTTGAAGGAAGAGGAGGAAATCAGTTCCAAAGTCAAGAACACCTTCTATTATTAAAAAATCGATAATTTTAAATTAAATCCAATAAAAACGATATTGTCAATGAAGTTCCTTATATTTCTTTTTATCCTCCCCTCGTTCATTTTCCCTTCACATGATTCACCTGATGAGGTCTTCACCATCACAACCCCTCCCGAAAAAACCGTTGAATCGACCACTATTTCCTTAGATTCTTTCACTTACATAAAAAATGGAAAAGGTCTAAATTTTCAGATATCCTCCAAGAATCTTTAATATTTTTAGATTGGCCTGGTCTTTGTATGACTGGAGTCCATCAATCCCCTATCAATATAATAGATAAAATAAACACTAAAGATGACCCTCATAGTTCCATTCAATTTCTATACCAATTGGAGAAGGAATTTGCTGAAAGTTATCAGAAACTGAAATATGATGGTAGAGGATTATCATTGAAAGCCGAAATAGGCAAAATGATCTTCACACATGCAGATGGGACTCAGGAAGTCTTTGAAGCTAATCAAATAGAATTTCATTATCCTTCAGAACATACAATAACTTTAAATTCTCAAACCCCGAGATATCCCTTGGAAATACATATAATACATAGATTCATTAAGACTTCAAATCGAAACACTACAAATCTCAATATTCAGGTAAAAAAGGCTATTATCTCGATACTTTTCAAAGGAGACTCTGAGATTATTGAAGGGGACGCTTTCTTATCTAGTTTGGGAATTGATGATAGATTGAAAAGACCGGATGGGACTTTTAGAACTGTGAAGAAGGGAGAATATATAGATTCTACAGAGAATTGGTTGGGAAATGTGAAGCCAGGATTTGATATTAATGCATTAATAGCGTTGAAGGATTTGTTGAACTTTGATCATTGGATCTTTAGATATTATGGGTCTGATACTCAACCTCCTTGCACTGAAGATGCTCATAGATTTGTTTTTGCTATTCCGAGATCCGCGAATAAGGTCCAAATAGATTTTTTGAAGGCTCAATTGATGAAACAGAAAGGTTGTTATTAGGATTTTTAATTTAAAGAAGAGATTTTATTTATTATTTAGCACAAACGGAAGACGATGAGTTGAGTCTGGAAATTTTTAAATATTATGGAAATAACCGCAGCTTGCAGGTATTTGGAAAAATTTTGAGAGGGAAAATTATGGGTTTTATGTAGATTTACGATGATGCCTCAAATGGCAAAGTGTTTTCTATGGTCAATGGAATTTCAAAAATTGAAGGGTTGGAATTTCCCAAAACATAATTAATCGAGATTTTTTTTTTTTATTTTATAGGTAATTTACCTCATTTTATATATTAAAAATAGAAAAAATTGAAATGGATAATTTTTTAATGACTTTCAGATTTAAAAGCAAAAGAAAAAAATAATAGTTTTTTAACTAAAAAAAATAGCTAATTTTTTTTTTCATTGTGCAATTTTTTTGATTTCTAATTTAATCCATCAATATCAAAATCCTCTAGATTTGTACTTTGTCCTCCCACCTCCTCCTCATTTTCATTTTCACCCGCCAACAAATCATCTATTTCATTTTGAAAGTCCCCTCCATTTTTGCCATTCTCAATCTCAAGGAAATTCATCCCTTTTCCTCCTTTCGTTTTTCCTTTGTAGACTCCTTTTTTCTCAACATTTAGCTGATTTATTTGATTTATTTGATTTATTTGTCCTGCTTCATTCAAATCAATTAAATTAGCATCTCCTTCTTGAATTTCACTAGCAATTTCCTCATCCAATACATTATCCTTAATCATGCAAAACTCAAGATTTTCCCCGCATTTCCTCATAAGTCTTGCGTTAAAACTCACTAATTTCTCGATTTCTCTCAAAGATAAGCTAGTGTTTCTTATTTTTATCTTCACATCAGGTTCGAGAACCACAGTTTTATTCTCAATTCCAATGCCATTTCTCTTTAAAATCTCAAGCACTTCCGCCTCTAAATTCTCAACACTAGGACCAACTTGTTCTCTGAATATTTTCGGCTGGATGTCTTCCTTGATGAAATCCGGCAAAGGTGCCCCTCCATGATTTTCATTCAGAAATTCATTGTAGAGGTTCTGAGCGTTATTATTATAATTAACCGGGGGGTTGAAAGTGTTCGGTTTGTTATTTGGATTGATATTATATTGTGGATTAAACTGGTTGTTATTAAAAGGAAATGCTGGTATATTGCCTTGTAAAGGACCCACTGCTGTGTTCTGAGTATTTCCTGATGCTGGGTTCCCTAAATTATTATTATTATTATTATTATTAGGGTTTAAATTGCTCAGAAATTGATCGAAAGAGTTCAAATTGCTATTAGTTTCGAGGAATTTCGGGAGACCCTGATTGTTTATCTGATTCAAAGAACTGGGATCAAAGGATTGGCTTGGATCTGGAATAGTGTCGTTTTTATTATCGTTTATAGTTTGAAATATAGTGGGTTGAGGTGGTAACCCACCTGAAAAAATTGGATTGGGGGCTTGAAGAAAACCTTGAGCACCTTGAGGACCTTTGTTGATATTTTCGAAGAGTTGGCATTTGACAATTGCGAGGAAAATTAATCCGATCGCTTGAAGCTTCATTAATGAAAAAAACGATTTTATTAAATAAATAAAACCCCTCACACGTCATTCATGTCTTTAAAATTTGAAGAGATTGCTATATTATCACTATTATAATAATTTTATCTTCCTTCCAATGGAATTACAAGCACTCACTTTGCCTGAAAGTCGTAATTTTCGTCCGTTTATCAAGACTTTCCAAATCTTCAAACAATTAACCCCTAATCTCCTCCATATTAACAGTTATGAATTCTCCATTAACAAGCGAATCTGCGTAATTTCTATGATTTCCAATGATTTTTCATTAATTTTTCTCTTAGAAAATAGTTGAAAAACTTGATTCCTTAGCAATTTCATTAGCTTCCTTCTCAGATTATAGACTTTCCCTAACGATTTCCTCTTCTCTCTTCCTTCTGGATCAAATCTACGAGCATTTCAACTCTTTTTCCTTGAAAATCAAGAATAAGCTACTTCTCTGGGATTCCTCTATATTTCCCATATATAATGAACTTTCACTCCTTTGGCTTTCTCTGAATTTACCCTTCAATTATCAACCTTCGATTTCAAAAGACATTTTCCTCCAGATTTTCAAGAAGAAATTCAATAAAATCGCCTCTGATCAGAAAACCTGTGATTTAGTTGAAGTTTTCTATCAAATTTCCACTTGTCATTGGCTCAAAATCAACACTCCGAGTTTCGAAGACCTGCGAAACATTATGTTAGAAATAGTGGCGCATACAATAGTTATGGAAATAGCTGAAAAAAGCGACGCTTTTGAAGAGAAATTGCTATCCAAAGCTTTATATGAATCGATAATTTTCCTCACCCAGGAAAAAAAGGAACTCGTGAGTGAAATGGGATTTGTGAATATTTTCAGAATTAAGCTGGGGAATCGTTGTTTTGAAGGGACTATGAATGAAGAGGCTGAGAATACTGTGCGGAAATATTATAACTTCTGTAAGAGGTTCATTTTATATGATTTTCCTATCAGTAATATAGAGAATAATGTGATCAAGGCTTCTCTAATAATGATCAGAGACACTATTTATCGATTGAAAATGAGGATGATTTCCTTCATTGATAAGAAAATGAGGAATTTGTTTAAAAAGCTCGAAATCTCATTAGATAATGTCTATTTCGCGAGTGCTCAGAAATTCCGAAGCCAAAGTAACCAACTTATGCCTATGCTTTATAACGAATTCGAGGAGGAAAATTATAGGAATAAAGGGAAAGCTGAGATATTTCTCAATATGTTGGAAAAAACTGATGATATTTCAAGTCTTGTGAGAGATTGGGGGAGTTATGCCTTTCAAAGCAATCGAATCATAAGAGGAATTGATTATTATTTCGCTGTGACTGATAAATATGTGGCTAGTGAGATCTTAACTGAATGTTTCCTGAATAAAATAGAAGCTTTGATTTTTGATAATATAATCACGAGAAGCTATAAAAAAACCAAGGATGGCGTTTTTCTGATTGTTGAGAAACGAAAAGAAGTGGAAATCAATAGAAACTCGATAAATATGCTTTTGAAATTAATGGGTAAAGCTGGGGTTTTGCTAATTTATGAAAATCCAAAGTGGCTAGTCGTCAGGATTTCAAGGTTTTGGCTATGGGAAGTTCCTGAAAGCATTAAATATATTTTATGGAATATTTTGAAGGGGGTTAAGGAGTTTAGAATGATGGAAATTGAGAATAAAGGGGTTGATTTATATAGAAGAACTATTGAGAAGATGAAACAAGGAAAACAGATGATTTCAGAGAAAATCAAAGAATTGGAAAGAACAGTACAAGAGAGGAAAAAGAGTGAATTTCCTTTATTAGCGATAGAAGCTCACCTGACTAATTAGACTGTTTATTAATAGCTTAACTTTATAAATAAAAGTCTTTTTAATACAATTTTATTGAGAATATTAAGATTTTTCTAAGAAAAAATAATGAATTGTCTACATTGTGCTACAGTCCTATCGATCTCTTCAAAGGTGCCTTTTAAAGATCCTCTTAATAATGAAAGATGCTATGGATGTGGAATATTGATAAAATCAGTCGAAGAATTCTATTATTGCCCATCCCATAAAGAGTATATGGTTTGTAACGAATGCAGATTATGTAAGAAGGCACATTTCATGCAGAAGGTGAGATATCTTAATAAGATCAATTCGCTGTATTTCAATAATTCTTATGGATGTGATATCTGCAGTAAAAATAAAGAAGTCACTGATAATGGCATCTGGCATTGTACTGCTTGTAATTACGATGTTTGCGATGAATGTTTGCCTTGAAAACTAATGGATTTTTCTTATAAAAATTCTTAATTATTGCTTTGCGAATATTTTACACAAGTTCAAAAAAACGAAACAAATTCAAAAAAATTAAAAAAAAAAAATCAAAAAAATTCAAGGTGTAAAATTTTTTACAAAAAATTCAAAAAAAAAAAATTAAAATTAAAAAAAAAAAGTT
>Ga0302140_10008668_pt1 | contig 12635 bp, 9 predicted proteins | sample I_Bog_E1_1_FD_202095 | JGI IMG/M metagenome (GOLD analysis project Ga0302140, IMG submission 202095) | Peat permafrost microbial communities from Stordalen Mire near Abisko, Sweden - I_Bog_E1_1 | ecosystem: Environmental > Terrestrial > Soil > Wetlands > Peat | place: Sweden: Abisko, Stordalen...
CGCGGTCACCCTTGTACAGCGGGCAAATCGAGGGTGTTGGTCCGCGGTATTGTCCGTCGATCGAGGATAAGTTCGTGAAGTTTCCGGATAAAGAGTCGCATCAGATTTTCCTCGAGCCTGAAGGTCTGGATACGAATGAGATTTATGTGAATGGGATGTCGACGAGCATGCCGATCGACGTGCAGTCGCGGATGATTGGTTCGATCCCGGGTCTCGAGAACGCGGAAATGATTCGTCCTGGGTATGCGATCGAGTATGACGCAGTTGATGCGCGGGAATTGGATCACGCTCTGGAAGTGAAGAAGTTGCCCGGGTTGTTCCTGGCCGGGCAGATTAATGGGACGTCGGGGTATGAAGAAGCTGCCGGGCAGGGGCTGATTGCCGGGATTAATGCAGCGCGGGCGATTCAAGGTAAGAGTCGGGTGGTGTTGGGACGTTCGCAGGCGTACGTCGGTATCATGATCGACGATTTGATTACCAAGGGAACGGATGAGCCTTACCGAATGTTCACGTCGCGGGCGGAGTACCGGCTCCATTTGCGGATCGATAACGCGGATGAGCGTTTGACGCCGGTTGGCGAAGAGATCGGTCTGGCTTGCGGGCTGCGGCGCGAAGTGTTTGCGCGGAAGCGAGGCCAAGTTTCTCGGTTGTTGGACGGCTTACGCGGGACGCCTAAGGCGGTATGGTTAAAACGGCCGGAGGTGGGTATTGCGGATCTGGGGGATTGGGTTCGGAGTGTTTTAGGGGAAGCTGCTGAACCGGGCGCGTTGATGACGGTGGAAACAGAGATTAAGTACGAGGGGTATATGGATCAGCAGCGGCGGCAATTAGAGCGCTTGCAGGCATCGGATACGCGGGTTATCCCGGCTGGATTTGAGTTTGGGATGATACCGGGGATTTCGCGCGAGGTTGGAGAGCGGTTGGGGCGTATTCGGCCGACTACGCTTGGCCAAGCGGCTCGTATTCCGGGCGTTACGGCCGCTGCGGTCGGAATTCTGGACGTGTATCTCAATGTTTCACGTGAAACACGGGCGTGAATGTTTCACGTGAAACGTTCAGGTCGAAGGTGAAAACACCTACGCTATAAAGGCGTGTTACAGTGACCCTTTGAGCAGAGTAATCGCAGTAACAAACCAAAAGGGCGGGGTCGGGAAGACTACTACCGCGATAAACCTCGCAGCGGCCCTCGCGGCCAGCGAAGTTAAGGTACTCCTCATAGACGCCGACCCTCAGGGAAATTCCACAAGCGGTCTGGGAGTCAAGAAGTTGCCCGACATGATGACGATCTACAACGTCCTTGTCGATAACGCTGAAATCCAGCAAGCCATTCAACATACGGAAATGGAAGGCCTTGATCTGCTTCCGGCCGACAAAAATCTTATCGGCGTGAATCTGGAGTTGGTATCGGTAGAGGACAGGGAAACTATTCTTCGCAGACAATTGAGCCCTATTCGCGACCAATACAGCTACATCCTGATCGATTGTCCCCCGGCTCTTGACCTTCTGACTCTCAACGCCCTGCTGGCCGCAGATGCGGCACTCGTCCCAATTCAGTGCGAATTCTTCGCGCTCGAGGGTGTTTCAGAACTCATGGATACGATTGACCGCGTAAGAGAGTCTTTCGGCCATCCCGTCAATATCGAGGGCATCCTGCTCACGATGTTCGACGACCGGACGAACCTTACACGGCAGGTTGCGGCGGATCTCAGGGAGTTCTTCGGGGACGAAGTGCTCACGACGGTAATTCCGCGGAACGTACGCCTTGCGGAAGCCCCGAGTCACGGTAAGCCGATCCTCATGTACGATCCGGGGTCGCGCGGATCCGAGGCATACATTCAGCTAGCGAAAGAAATTCTCCACAATGAGCAAAAACGATCCGCGAAAAGCGCTGGGTAAAGGGCTTCACTCGCTGCTTCCACCCAGAGCGGCCGCTGCTGCTGCCGCGCCGATTCCGCCAGAACAACCAGAGGAAGGAAATGTCACCTGGCTACCTATCGGGAATGTCAAGCCAAATCCGAACCAGCCAAGGCGAGAATTCGATCCTCTTGCAATGATCGAACTCACTCAGTCGATTGAGCGCGACGGCATTATTCAGCCCATCATCGTGCGACGCATCGCTCGCGACGATTACCAGATCATCGCAGGGGAACGGCGTTGGCGGGCTGCCAAATCCGCAGGACTTGATAAGGTGCCCGTCATTCCAAGACTGGCGGACGACCATAAGGTCCTTGAACTCGCGATTATAGAGAACATTCAGCGGGAGGACCTGAACCCGATCGAACTCGCACTGGCCTTTCATCGCATGGCTACGGAACTAGACCTCAGTCACGACCAAATCGGCGAAAAAACAGGCAAAGACCGGGCTACTGTCACGAATACGATTCGTCTCCTACAACTTCCAGACGATCTCCAACAGTTGATCGCTACCAAGAAACTCTCCTCCGGCCATGCACGAGCGCTCCTCAAGATCCAGGATGAGCAAACACAGCGCGAGATGGCGGAACGGTGTCTCCGGGAAGGATGGTCGGTGCGGCAGGCCGAGGAGTATACCCGTCCGGACAAACCTGGTGCTACACCAACAAGACGAGAGCGGCCCGACACGGCACCCATCGATCCAAATGTAAAGGCGGCAATCGGCGAGATCGAGCGAAAACTGGGTACTCGTGTGAGGATTATCGAAAAGGGGCGGGAAAAGGGACAGATCGAAATCGAATACTACTCGACCGACGATCTGGATCGGATTTACAATCTGATCGTTTCGGAATAATCAAACCGAAACGAACAGTTTCAGGATCTCCACCAGTTCCCGACGAATTTCAGGTAGCAACTCAGGATTGGTTGCGAGCAAAGGCCGATTTTCTGTACCTTTTGATACCCCCAATTGGCTCGGCTTTTCCAATAACTCTTTCCGCGCACCCTCAATGGTAAATTTCCGTTCATACAGCAGACGTTTAATCTCAAGAAGCAGTTCAACGTCTCTCCGTCGGAACATTCTCTGCCCGCTGCCCGACTTCTTCGGGGACAATCCCCGGAACTCGCTCTCCCAATAACGAAGCACGTACGGCTCAACACCGACAATGTAGCTCACCTCGCCAATTCGGAAAAACAGCTTATCGGGAATTGGGGGCTTTGTGGGCGCCGATCCGGCTGGTGCCGGAATTTCATCCATCACAGATATTGTCATCCGAATCGACGCACAATGCACGCCCGCTATAATTGTCCCCACATACAGTGGGAACAAACTTCAGACCACCGGTTCCTCCGCCCCGGGCCGGAGCGAGCCCCGTCGGCAGGCCGACAGACCGAAACTTTGAACTAAAGTCTCTGATTCACAAGAAACTCCTTGGCGTGCTCAATCTTGAGAGGGTGTCGTCCCTTCCCAAAGACCGGCTGCGGGCGGAAATCGGTAGAGTCGTGGAACGCCTGCTTGAAGACGAGCGCGTTCCGATGACGGCAGCGGAGCAGAACCGCATTATTGAAGAGGTGCTCGATGAGGTCCTGGGACTGGGGCCGCTTGAGCCGCTGCTGAAGGAGCCGTCGATTTCGGACATTCTGGTCAATCGCTTCGACAAAGTGTACATAGAACGCGGCGGAAAACTGTCTGAGGTTCCCGTACGCTTCCGAGACAATGCTCACCTTTTGCACATTATCGAGAAAATCGTATCTCAGGTGGGCCGGCGCATCGACGAAGCGCAGCCAATCGTGGACGCACGCCTGCTTGACGGCTCGCGTGTGAACGCAATCATTCCTCCATTGGCGTTAGACGGCCCCTGCCTCAGTATCCGCCGGTTCGGAAGGCACGTAATCACCCAGGACGAAATGTTGCAATACCGAACTACCATGCCGGCAATGCTGAGATTCCTGGCCGCATGTGTGCAGGCCAAGACGACAGTTTTGATTTCCGGCGGGACCGGCTCGGGCAAGACGACAATGCTGAATGCGCTTTCCCGATTTATTCCGGAAGAAGAACGCATCGTCACGATCGAAGATACCGCCGAACTACAGTTACAACAGCGCCATGTAGTCAAGTTTGAAACTCGCCCTCCCAACATCAATAAAGAAGGGGGCATCAACCAACGCCAACTGCTTCGGACAGCCCTCCGCATGCGCCCCGACCGGATTATCGTAGGGGAATGCCGCGGAGCCGAAGCGCTCGACATGCTACAGGCAATGAACACCGGCGTCGAGGGTTCCATGAGCACGGTGCACGCTAATACACCGCGCGACGCATTCTCGCGACTCGAAACCATGGTGATGATGGCGGATATCGAGATACCGGCGCGCGTCATTTTGCAGCAACTCGCATCCGCGATCAAGCTGGTAGTTCAGGTTTCCCGTCTGCAGGATGGTACAAGAAAGATTCTCAGCATAGCCGAAGTCGTGGCAGCACATGACGACCAGGTAGAACTCCAGGAAATATTTACCTTTGAGAGAACCGGCGTAACGGAACAGGGAAAGGTGCAGGGACGCTTCAAGAGTACGGGCGTCCGGCCTAAGATCCTCGAACGCCTGCGGGTAAACGGGATTACGCTGCCCGACTCGGTATTTACCGAAACTCTCGCAGTGAATATGTGATAGCTACTCCTCTAAGACAAACCGATACCCTATCCTGGGTTCTGTTGTAATGAATGTAGGCTTCGCACCGGGTGGCTCAATCTTCTTACGTAACTGATTGATAAAGACACGTAAGTACTCAATTTGTTCGCCGTACTCGGGTCCCCAGATAGCCTGCAGCAAACGACGGTGCGGCACCGGCTTATTCGCATTCGCGATCAGGTAGCGAAGGATGTCGAATTCAGTAGGAGTCAGGCGAACTGCGCGGCCACCGGCAATCACCCGGCGTTCCTCAAAATCGATGTCCAGGCCAGGAACGGCTATCTTCTTGGGAGTTGTGTCGGTGGCGAAACCGGTCCGGCGCAGCGCGGCGCGGATACGGGCCATCAACTCATCGAAACTAAAGGGCTTAGCCACATAATCGTCCGCGCCCGCGTCCAGAGCTTCGACCTTGTCCTTATCGCCATCCCTTACCGAAACGATAATAATCGGAATGTTCCACCCGGCCCTGATGGCCCGGCAGGTGTCGAGTCCGCCCATTCCGGGCATATTCATGTCCAAAAGGATCAGGTCGACGGTTTGATGCCGCAGCAATTCCAGCGCTTCTTCGCCGTTCTGAACATCCAGAACGTTAGCGCCCTGCGAACTAAGACTTGCACGAAGAACCCGTCTTATTTGTGGTTCGTCGTCGATCAGCAATATGGTTCTATTCTCTATCACCTAAATTCCCCATTACCCCACTGGCAGCGAAAACTGAAACGCAGGCCCCGCCGGCTCCGAATGAAGCCCTATGCTGCCTCCGTGCGCCTCAGCGATTGACTTAGCAATCGCTAGCCCCAAACCTGTTCCCTCGACATGAGAGTGATTTACAGCCCCTCGATAGAATTTAGCAAAGATCCTATCTTTTTCGCCGTCCGGTATCGCGCTGCCTTCGTTTCTCACGGTCAAGAGTACCCTGTCGTCGGCTTCCGCCGCCGCAATTTCAATGCGCGCACCCGGCTTTGAATACTTCCAGGCGTTATCGACAACCTGCATTAACATCTGCTCAAACAGGAACCTGTCACCCGATAAAGGCGGCAGCCCGCCCGATATATTCACCGCCAACTCGCGGTTGCCCAAATAGCGGCCAACACGTGCTGTTACTGCGTTTACGATATCAGCAACCGAACATTTCTCGGTACGTGGGGAAGCGCGGTGGGATTCCAGTCTTGCCAAATTCAGGGATTCCCCGATCAACTGATCCAGCCTGTCGGCCTCCTCGTCGATGACAGATACCAACTCTTTCACTTGCGCGGAGGGTATATCGCACGAGCCGCGCAGCATGGATGCCGCCACCTTGATGGATGTCAACGGAGTCTTGAAATTGTGGGCCAGAGCGTTCAGAACAGTGGTCCTCAGCTCCTCGCTCCTTTTGGTCATTTCACTGTGTGTACTCTCTTCTGTGCCGCGCGCGCGGTCAAGTGCGAGACCGATCACATGGCCCAGAGCGCTCCTCACCTCAGCCGAAGGTTGAACTCCATACAGGCTGAGTTCGGCCCCATTCCCCAATCCGATATTCGAACTGAGTCCATAGACCGGACCGTAGCGATAATCCTTTTCATTCCCCGCCAGCCGGATGATCGCGCCGCTCAAGCCAAACAAGGTGACCACGTTTTCGACGGATTTACCAGCAGCCTCGGCCACGGTTGCCGCAGCCATGAGAATGCTGCCAAACTGCTGCAATCTTTCCATCTCCTCCCGACGCCGAACCGCCTCGTCGGTCCGCCGTCGACCGCGGACCGCCAAAAGGCTGACGGTGAGAGCGGTAATCACCATCGCCGAAAAATTCAGAGCTCCCTCAGCGGTTGTGATCCTGAAACTGCCCGCGCCATCAATGAAGTACCAGCTAAAGGCAAGACTCGCCACGCCTGACGTTAAGACGGAGAGCAGCCAATCCCCGAGAGTGGCCACCGCCACTATCTCAAGCAGGAGTGCCATCGATATAATCGCCCGGTTCGAATGAAGATGGCTACAGACTGCCGCCGTAATCCAAACCAGAGCCATCGCCGCCGCGACACGGCCCGAACGTATCAGAACTCGTTTCATCCGCTGACTCTATTAGATAGCAGAACGGTACAATTGAGTCAGATGTTCATCCGGGACCTTCTTGCCTCCGGAGCGCCTTCGATCTCTTTCGAGTTTTTCCCCCCCAGATCGGACGAAGCCGTCGCTCAGCTGGAGCGCACCATTACCGAACTTGGCGAGCTTAGCCCGACCTTTGTGTCGGTAACCTACGGTGCGGGAGGTTCGACGCGCGAAAAGACCATAGAGGTCGTCTCGCGCATCAAGCGCAGCGCGGGCATCGAAGCGATGGCTCATCTGACCTGTGTAGGTTCCACGCGTGAAGAGATCGGGACCGTGGTTCAGCGCCTGAAGGATGCGGGCGTTGAGAATGTTCTGGCTTTGCGCGGCGACCCGCCGAAAGGGCAGACGTCGTTCACCGCGGTCGAAGGAGGCTTTCGCTATGCATCCGAACTAACAGCATTCATTCGCGAGGCGCATGGCAAGAGCATCTGTGTGGGCGGCGCGGCGTATCCCGAAAAGCATGTCGAATGCGGCAATCCGGCCGTGGATCTGAATAACCTCAAGCGGAAGGTCGACGCAGGCCTTGATTTTCTCATTACGCAACTGTTCTTTGACAATCGCCATTACTGGGAGTTCGTCGAGCGGGCAAGGAATGCAGGCATTAAGGTGCCCATCGTTCCGGGAATCATGCCGATTACGAATGCCGCCGCGATAGAACGTCTGACGATCGGATGCGGTACGACGCTGCCGTTCAAACTGGCGGCGGAGATGGATCGCCGCCGATCCGATCCACGGGCTGTCATGCAACTGGGTGTGGCCCACGCGACTTCTCAGTGCATCGACCTGCTGAGTGGCGGCGCGCCCGGAATCCACTTCTACACACTGAATCGCAGCAACGCTACTAAGGACATCTTTAGTGCCCTTAAGAGTATAGGGCTGGCTGATCCGACGTGGTCTGCTCCAGTCTCGTCGACTGTCGCCCATCCTTAAAATTCGAGGGATCGAGCCAGCGTTCGAACTCAGTCCGCCGGGCCGGCCATTCAGAATCAAGCATGGAAAACCAGGCGGTATCGCGGTTCACGCCCTTTACGATCATGTGCTGGCGGAAGATACCCTCAAGCGTAAAGCCCAAACGCAGCGCCGCAGCCCGGGACGGTTCGTTTTGTGTATTGCACTTCCACTCATACCGGCGATAGCCCATCTCTTCGAAGACGTGGCGCGCGAGCAGATACATGGCCTCCGTCGCACCACGGGTGCGACGCAGCGCGGGGCTGTACATGATTCCGCCGACCTCAATGACACGGTGCTTCGGCTCGTGGCGCATCAGCGAGGCATGTCCCTGAGCGAGGCCGGAAGAATGGTCGATAATGGCGAAGAAGAGCGGATCAGAGGAAGCTTCCTTGGCGCGTAGTACCGCATCGAGCGAGGCGCGGTCCGGGAAGGGACCATCGGGCATCCAGCGCCACAGATCGGCATGGGACTCGCCCCCCACACAATTCCACAAGTCTTCGCCATGACGCTCCGCACTGAGGCGCTCAAGCGCCACATACCGGCCGTCGAATCTCATTTTTTGGGGGCGGCGAGCAGAACCGGATTGACCTTAGCGTGTTCCTGGATGTTGTCTCCGGGATTCACCACCAGACGATCGCCCGCCTGGAGACCCGAAAGCACCTCGATACGGTCGCCGTAATCCCGGCCCAGCGTGACCAACTGAAAATGCACGGTTTTATCCGGCTCGACGATGGCCACCTGCGGACCGTTGGACCGGACCACGAGCGCGTCGCCCTTAATCAGGAGCGGCGGTTCGGCACGCGGCGTTGTGAAGTCCACTTGGGCGTACATGCCGGGCATGAGTAACCCGGCCGTATTCGCCACCTGCACTTCTGCCAGAAGAGTCCTGCTGGAGGGGTCGAGCGAGTTAGCGGTCCGGGTAACCGTACCGGAAAAAACTTTCGAGGGGAGGTCGGAAATCGACAATTTGGCGGGTTGCCCCACGTGCACCGCAGTGGAATCCGCCTGGGGAACGTTCACGTAGATGCGCAGTTTGTCAGTCTGCGCAATCCGGTAGAGCAGCGTGCTGCCTTCGTTAACCAGAGCGCCCACATCGACATTCCGCTGGGTGATCACGCCTGCGAAAGGAGCGCGAACTCTCACGTAACCCAGCATGTCTGTGAGCCGATCGAGATTCGCCTCGACCGCGCCCACGTTGCTCTTCGCGACGTTCACGGCCTTTTCGAGAGCCTGTACAGTAGCTAACTGAGCGGTGTACTGCGCCTGATACGTGTCGTTGTCCTGCCGTGAGACCGCGCCCTTCAGAACCAGGGCGCTCCAGCGATCGGCTGTGGTCTTATACAACTGTTCGTTGGTCTTTCCCTGAACCAGGTTGGCGTTCGCCTGTTCCAGAGACGCGTTTGCCTGATCGACAGAGGCCTTCGCCTGCCGGACCTGCTGATCGAGTTCCGGAGCGTCGATTTCGGCCAGAAGCTGGCCCTCTTTTACGCGATCGCCGATATCCACCAACCGCGTCTTAATGTACCCGGTGGCGCGCGCCAGAACCGGAGCCTCGGTAATGGCCTGAATGCTGCCCGGCAGCACGAGTTCGCTCTTGCCCGATGAACGCTCGGCCGCCGTGACGTTGACGAGCGGGGCGGTCTCGCTGTCGCTCTTCGCCTCGGCAACCAGTTCCGTCTCGCGTTTCTGGCGAGGCAGATAGCCGCCGAAGAACGCCGCCACCACGATAGCGGCCAAAAAGAGTCCGAGCAGAATAAGGGTAGCGGCCGAAGGACGCCGGATACGCCCGTGGGTATGGTGCTGGGCGGTCGCGGGGTGCGAGGCGAGGCGCTGCTTCAGTTCTTCGATCTCGGCCCGCAGCTGAGCTTCCGTGCTGTCCTTTACTGGCATTACTAGTCCCTAGTGTAATTCGGGCGCTTCACTGAGGTAGAGGGTTACGTCCTCGCGCTCTTCTTCTTCCAGTTTGGTATCGAAATCGACCGGGGCTTTCTTGCGCAGCAGGCTGTAAACGATGGGAACAGCGAAGAGAGTCGTAAACGTGGCGAGCAGCAGGCCGCCGATAACGGCGCGTCCGAGCGGAGCGTTCTGCTCGCCGCCTTCGCCCATCCCCAGAGCCATTGGCAGCATACCGATGATCATGGCGGACGCAGTCATCAGCACGGGCCGGACGCGGGTATTTCCCGCCGCAAGGGCGGCCGAACGTTCATCCATGCCTTCCAGCCTCTGATCGTTCGCAAACACCACCATCAGAATGCTGTTCGCGGTTGCCACCCCGATGCACATGATGGAACCCATGAGCGAGGGCACGCTGAATGTAGTCTGGGTCACGAAGAGCATCCAGACGATGCCGGCGAGGGCGCCCGGCAGCGCCATCAGGATGATAAACGGGTCAAGCCAGGACTGGAAGTTGACCGCCATCAGGAAGTAGACCAGTACGATTGAGAAGATGACCCCAAGTCCGAGACGGTAGAACGACGTTTCCATGGTCTGGATCTGGCCGCGAACCACCAGCGAAGTGCCGCGCGGCAGTTTGGGTTCCGCCTCCTTCACAATCTTTTCAACGGCGCGTCCCACGCTGCCGAGATCCTGACGGTCTACGTTGGCATAAATATCGAACACCGGTTGCACGTTGTAATGGTTGACGATCTGTGCGCCGACACCCCGCTCTGTGGTGGTGAAGTTCGACAGGAATTGCGTCATGTTTGCCGTCTGAGCGCCGGGGTTGCCATAGGCCATGGATGCCTGGCTCGGACCGGTCCCAACCGAAGACGCATTTGAGTTCGTGTTACCGGGGTTGTTCTGGGAGAAGCTGGCCAGCGGCGCCGAAATCGGCGTTCGCATCAGGGCGTCGAGGGAACTGATTCGCGTCTGGGGAGTTTGCACGGTGACTCCATAGTTCACGCCGTTCACCCAATTGAGCCACTGCGTGGGAGCAACCTGACCGCTGCCGCTGAGTGAGATCAGCAGACTGTTCGAAACGTCGCGCTCGGTCATTCCGACCTGGCCAGCCTTATCGCGATCCACTTTCAGGCGAATCTCCGGGTAGTCGACCACCTGGTGGATGTGCACGTCCGCCGCGCCGGGGATATGCTCCATGCGACGTTCCAGTTGCTGCGCGACGCGGTAGTTGGCCTCAATGTTGCGTCCGACCACCTGGACATCGATGGGCGCGGGAAGCCCGAAGTTCAGAATCTGATTGGTCACGTTGGCCGCACCGAAGAAAAACGTAACATCCGGGAAATCGTGGTGCAGGCGCTTGCGCAATTCGTCTTGATAGACGGCAGTGGCCTTGTGGCGATCTTCGCGCAGCGCGATCAGGATATCGCCGTCACTGACGCCGATGGTTGGGCTATCGCTGTAGGCCAGGTTGAAGCCGCCGTTGGGAAGACCGATATTGTCGATGATGGATTCGATTTCGCCGGCCGGCATGTCCGCCCGGATGTCGCTCTCAACTGCGGCGAAAATGACCTCCGTCTGTTCGATGCGGGTCCCGGAAGGTGCGCGCACATGCAGGCGCATCTGTCCGGAATCTACCGTGGGGAAGAAATCGCTGCCTACGAAATTGACCAGCCCGAGCGAGCCGAACGAGAAGATCAGGAAGCCGGCCAGCACGGCCTTGCGGTGGTCGAGAGCCCAGTCCAGCAGCGAAGTGTAGAATGCGCGGAGTTTTTCAAACTGGTGGTTGAAGAGGTAGTGCACGCGCCAGATCACGCCGGTACCGCCTGCTGTGTGCCCTTGCTCACCCTGCATGTAAAGCCGCATTTCCGGCCGAAGCATGTAATGCACCATGTTCGGGATCAGAGTTCGCGACAGCAGGTAAGACGCGAGCATGGCGAAAACGACGGCCATGGCGAGCGGGGTAAACAGATAGCGCGCGGCGCCGGTAAGCAAAAGTACGGGGACAAAAACCACGCAGATACAGAGTGTCGATACGAACGCGGGCGCTGCGATCTGCTGCGCGCCATCGAGCACGGCCCGCACCAGCGGCTTCCGCATCGCCATGTTCCGGTGGGTGTTTTCGATCTCGACGGTGGCGTCGTCCACCAGGATTCCGACCGCCAGGGCCATGCCGCCGAGTGTCATGACGTTAATGGTGTTCCCGGTAAGGCTGAGCACCACAAGCGAAGTCAGGATGGAAAGCGGGATCGATATGCAGACGATTACGGTGCTGCGCCAGCTGCCCAGGAACAGCAGAATCATCAGGCCTGTGAGCCCCGCGGCGATGATCGCTTCGCGCAGCACGCCCATAATTGAGGCTTTGACGAAGATGGACTGATCCATCAACTGGCGGACTTCCAGTTCTTTCGGCAGACCGTCGAGAATCTTCGGCAGCGCCTTCTTCACGGAATTCACGATGTCGATGGTGGAGGCGCGGCCGTTGCGAAGCACGGTCATCAGCGCGCCGCGGCTGCCGTTCACGCGCACGATCCCGCTTTGCACCGAAGCACCGTCGCGGACCTGGCCGATATCCTTGATGTAGATGGTTGCGCCGTTTACAACGCGGACCGGAAGGTCGTTGAGCTCGGTCAGCAAACGCGGGCTGCTGTTCAGCTTGATGTTGTAGTCGCGGTTCCCGAACTTGGCATCGCCCGCGGGCAGGATCAGGTTCTGAAGGTTCAGCGAATTCGATACGTCGGTGGCGGAAACGCCCTTGGCGTACATCGCATCGGGGTCGAGATCGACCATTACCTGGCGAAACTTGCCGCCGTAGGGCAGGGGGACAGACGATCCCTGAATGGTCGCAAGGCCGGTCCGGATGAAGTTCTGGCCGTAGTCGAAGACCTCCTGCTCGCTCAGCGTCTTGCTGCTGAGGCCGACCATCAGAACAGGCACGCTGGACGCGTCGTATTTGAGAATGTTCGGCGGGAACATGCCTGGGGGCATGGTTCGAATGATGGTCTGCGCGCTGGCTGTTACCTGCGCCTGGGCCAGTTCGATGCGCGCGCCTGGCTGGAAGAAGATGCGGACTACGCTCACACCCGTGTAAGACTGCGATTCGATGTGCT
>Ga0302140_10008669_pt1 | contig 12635 bp, 12 predicted proteins | sample I_Bog_E1_1_FD_202095 | JGI IMG/M metagenome (GOLD analysis project Ga0302140, IMG submission 202095) | Peat permafrost microbial communities from Stordalen Mire near Abisko, Sweden - I_Bog_E1_1 | ecosystem: Environmental > Terrestrial > Soil > Wetlands > Peat | place: Sweden: Abisko, Stordalen...
CGGATTAGCGACCTTGGCGATGGCCGCCCAGGTCGAGCCGTCCCTGCACCGGCAGCGTAGTTAGGCGGCTGTCCGCGGGCAGTGAGCGTCCCGCCGCACGTGCGGACACACGGGGAGCCCGTCGGAGTTTGATCGGCGGACTAAAGCGCGTTTTTCGGGACGAATGCCGCATGATCTCCTGAACGACGATCCGTGGCTCGCCGGGAGACGATCTGCCCGAAACGGGCGGTACACTTTCCAGATCGCCGTATCTCGGGAGCGCCGGTCGAAGTGTCTGAATCAGAGCATTTCCCGAGTGGCGTGCAAGTTCGCCCAGAGTTCGGCGGCAGGAGTCAAACCGACGCAGGTAGCAGCATACAATAATGCGAGAATCCTTTTTATGCGTCCGGTCGAGGACTTAACTCTGCATGTTGATGCACTCTTGTCGGCGATGGAAAGCGATAGGAAATCCGCGCTGGTTGCGATCCTCTGTCGCGAGCCTGAGCGCGAACGGTTCGTTCGCTCAATGGCGGCCGGTTCCGAGGGCCCTCCCCTCATCAGTCAGGCAGTTACACACATTGAGCCCTTTCGGCCCTTTGCGCTCGTGGCGCACCGTCATCCGCGTAGTTCACGATGCGCGCACGCAACCGCTCCCTACGTCCGGTCCGTTTCCATCCCTTCAACATCCGGTTCATATAGAGATTAGCGAGCAGCGGACTGATTACGCCACCTTGCGGTGTGCCGCGATCGTTATCCTTCCCGCCTGTTTAACCTCTTCTTCCCCTTTTCATCCGTTTCCTCGACCGGCACTGTCAGCCACATCTTCAACAGATGCAGCACGTGCTTGTCGACGATTCTCCGTGCTATGCACTGCATAAGCTCGGAATGCGGAATGGTATCGAACCATAATCGACTTAATTTCAACGGCCAACTCGAATATCGTTCGAGATAGTAGGCTCAAGGTCTGGAACTGCTTCGTTTCCTTCAGGTTAACCATCATCTCCACGTTGAAAGCAACTCGGTGATAGTTCACGGTCAGATAACGCTCTCTCAGCGTTGGGCTGAACTGAGCTTTAATAACTTCCCTGAAGTCTTCGAGCTCCAACTTTTGCAAATTCCGAAGCGCGGCATAAGAAGCTGTGAATTGGATGGTCCGCAGGTGCTTCCATAAGACGGTTTATCTCCCTTCGATCTTCGCTGGCGACTGCGCATTTAGTGGCCTCAGCATCTCTCGATTATGGATCGGGTGCGGCCATTACGCCCTGGAGAGGCCGCCCGGCGCCCGGCGTTGTTCTTTGCAACTGGGCCCTAAACGGCGTTCGGGGAGATGACGATCCCGACAAATATCGAGAGCGCGGCGGGCCGCTCCGCAGTCACGTTTTTGTCGAATCGCGACTTCGCGGGTTGCATCCGGAACATTGACTTCGGTGGGTCGCCCCGGCGTGTATTGCGCGCCCGGATAGCGCAATTTCCAGGCGTATTCAGAAAGGACATCGGCTTCGTCGAGGAGCGAAGCCAGCGTGCCGTCGATCAGGCAGCATGTTTCGCCAAGTTGTTCGATGTCGTGCGTGCGCCGGAGCGTCCTGTCGTGAAAGGTCAGGAATGCCTTCAGGCTCTTTTCGGCAGCCTGCTGGCAAAAGAAGAGCGCGTTGCCCCAATAGCCGGAAACCATAAGCGCACGGCAGGAGCCGAGATCATCCGCGGCTTTGCCGAGCCAGTCGTGCGCTTCCCTGGCACGGGCGTTATCGGAACTCACAAGGGAGTCTCGTAAAGGAGCCTTCCCTCGCGCACGACGGTGGCCGGCAACGACGCCCTGACCCACGACGCCCGTTTCTCGAAATCGGTTTTTCGCCATGGCAGGATATCCTTGGCGAACCCGGTTCCCCGCACTGCTTTGCGCACTGCACCGGGGCGTAACCGCTCCTCCGGTGTATCGTCCCGAATGACAACGAGGAAGTCCAGGTCGCTGTCCGGCCCATCGTCGCCCCGGGCGACCGATCCGAACAGGAACGCAGGGGAAATCCCCTGCGCTACAAGGCATTACGTGCTTTCCATGGCGATGGGTTTTGCGAACGGCTCCATTTCCGTGATGGGACGGCCAAAGGCGATTTTGGGGTAGGCGTTGGCGAAGGTGTCCACCATGACCTGGAGGAGTGCCGGCTGCAGCGGGTCGTGCCAGAGCCAGTCGACGGCGGCTTCAAGCCCGACGGGATCGCTCACGGTTCGGGCCGCGATTCCATAGCCTGCGGCCACGCGCTCGAAATCCGGTGCGCTGTAGCCCCACAACGTCGATTGATAACGCGCGTCAAAATAGCTTTCCTGGAACTGGCGCACCATCCCGTGGCAAAGGTTGTTCACCACAACCATCTTGACGGGAAGCTGGTTTCTGACCACGGTCTGCAGTTCCTGGATGTTGCACTGGAAACTGCCGTCCCCCGCGACCATAACAACCGGGCGCCCCGTGGCAATTGCCGCGCCCACGGCGGCGGGAAGCGCGAAACCCATCGAACCCATGCCGCCTGAGGTGAGAAACCGCTGATCTTTCCGGACGTCTATCGATTGCGCAGCCCACATCTGGTGCTGACCCACGTCGATCACGTAAGCTCCCGCGCGTTGCGATCGCGCCGATAAGGCATGCATCAGAATGTTGGGGTTGATGCCGGGCACGCCGTCGAGTTCGGCGGTATCGGGCCACTGTTTTCGCCGGGCCTGGATTTCGGACTGCCATGCGGTGCGGTCCGGAATGGTTCGCCGCGATGCCGCGTCGATCGCAACGTCCAGAAACTCGGGCAGCGTGGCCTGAATGGCGGTGCAGCCGGAGACGCGGTTGTTCATCTCTCCAGGTTCGCAATCCACGTGGACGATGGTGCGGCCTTCGGTGAACGCGGCAGTATCGGCGCCGGTCTGGCGCACGTCCAGACGGCTTCCGAGGACCAGCAGGCAGTCGCTGTTTCCCATGGCGACATTGGCCCAGCGGTTCCCGTAGGTTCCGATCATGCCGAGGCGCAATTCGTCGTCGAACGGGAGCACATCCGCAGCCATCAATGAATTGACCACCGGGATTCCGAGGAGCCGGGCGAAGCGCCGGAATTGCACTCCGGCGCGCGCTGACCGAATACCTCCGCCGGCCAGAACGAGCGGGCGGCGGGCGGCAAGGACAAGTTCGAGCGCGCTTTCCACAGCCGCGGTGTCCGGCGATATGGCGGCTGCCGGACCGGGGGCGGACCGTTGTGCGGGGTCGCTCTGGATATCCAGCCTCTGGACGTCCATGGGGATATCGAGCAGGACGGGGCCGGGACGCCCTTCGACCGCCAGGGCGAAAGCGCCGTCGAGAAGCGAGGGAAGTTCTTCCGCAGTGCGCACTTTCCACGCGGCCTTCGTGACGGGAGCGGCCATGGTTACGATGTCGGTTTCCTGAAATCCCAACTGGCGGATACGGCGGTCGCCCTTTTGTTCCTCGCGGTTGACCTGGCCGGTGAGGAACACGGCCGGCGAGGAATCGAAATAGCAGCTTCCGATGCCGGTCAGCAGATTGGTGGCGCCGGGGCCGCTGGTTGCCAGCGCGACACCGGGAATGCCGGTCATGCGCCCGCACGCCTCCGCCGCAAAGGCCGCCGCCTGTTCGTGGTGAACGCTTACGACGCGGATTCCGCCCAGCCGGTGGATGGAATCGAGCATGTGAGTGATCATGCCGCCGGAGACTTCGAAGACGGACTTCACACCCCGATGGCGCAGAACGGCGGCAATGTAGTCGGAAGCTTTCACGATGTGTGTTTACTTCTGTGCCAGTCTACCGTTTTGCGAAGCCCGGTTTCCAGATCGGTGGCCGGTGTCCAGCCGGTGGCGCGTCGAAGCGCGGTGGAATCGCCGGTCAGCGATGGCGATGCGCCGGGGATTTCGCCGAATCCCAGCGGAAGCGCGGGATCGATCAAATCCCGTAGGTGTTCGACGATCCACCTGACGGTTTCGGCGCGCCCGGAAGCGAGGTTGAAAACGCCTTCGGCCGTCGGCACCATCGCCGCACGGTAAATGGCTTCGGCCGCGTCGTCCACGTACAGATAGTCCCAGCGCTGTTCTCCCGCCGTCAATTGCGGCCGCTCGCGCGCGAGCAGCTTTCCGATCAGCGACGGAATCAGGTGACGCGGATCGTCCGCCGGGCCGTACGTCGCAAGCAGGCGCAGCCAGATGAAGCGCATGCGGGAAGAGTCGCACAACGATTGCAGCATGCGGCTTAGGCAGAGTTTCGCGATGCCATAAGAGCTGTCCGGGCGTGGGATGAGGTCTTCATAGACAGGCTGCGATTGCGGGCCATACTCGGCCTGCGAACCCAGCCCGACCCAGCACGAACACCCCGCTTCCCGCACGATGCGAAACAAAAGGAGCGACCCGGTGACGTTGAGAATCAGGTTCTCAGGCGTATTCCGGGTATCGGCTGTGACGCCCGACCACGCGAGATGGAAAACGGTTTCGGGCGCAGCACGGCGCAGATCGTCCGCAACCGCGTTGGGATCGTGGAGGCCGCCGCGTACGACCCGGATTCTGTCCAGCACTCCGTCAAGCCGCCACAGATCTCCCGAAGGCCGGACCAGCACCGTCACGTCTTCTCCGCGCGCCACCAGCAATCGCGTGAGGAAGGAGCCGAGGTGGCCCGAAGCGCCGGTCACGAGGCAGCGCATCTTACGTGCCTTTTCCCAATGTGTGAAACACTGAGAGGATGTAGTCGACCTTCTGGCGCGTCAGGCCGGGATAAACGCCGATCCAGAACACCTGGTTCATGACGAAATCCGAGTTGGCCAGATCCCCGACGACCCGGCGCGGGATGTCGCGATAGGCCGGCTGGCGCACGAGGTTGCCGCCGAAAAGAAGTCGCGTAGCGATGCGGTGGTTTTCCAGATGCTTTGTTACCTGATCGCGTGTGAGGCCGGCTTCGGGGCGGACGGCGATCGGAAACCCGAACCAGCTGGGATCGGAATTGAGCGTGGCTTCGGGCAGGATGAAGAGGTGTTCGAGGTCGCTCAGTCCTTCGCGCAGCAAGCGGAAGTTATTGCGCCTTGCTTCGATGAACCCCGGAAGTTTCTGAAGCTGCGCCACGCCAACTGCGGCCTGCATGTCGGTCAGTTTCAGGTTGTAGCCGATATGGGAATAGGTGTATTTGTGATCGTACCCGCACGGTAATTCACCGAGTTGCCAGTCGAAGCGCTTGCCGCAGGTGTTGTCTTTACCGGGCTCGCACCAGCAATCGCGCCCCCAGTCGCGAAAGGATTCCGCGATGGTGCGCAGCATGGGGCGTTCGGTAAGAACGCAGCCGCCCTCACCCATGGTCATGTGGTGGGCGGGATAGAAACTGACGGTGGCGAAGTCTCCGAAAGTTCCCACCTGTCGACCGTCGTAGAGGCTTCCGACGGCGTCGCAGCAGTCTTCGACAAGCCACAGATTGTACTTTTTGACGAAGGCGGTCACGGCGGCCAGGTCAAACGGATTGCCCAGCGTGTGGGCCACCATGACAGCCCGCGTTCTTTCCGAACGGGCTTCCTCAAGCTGGCTGACATCAATGTTGTATGTGGGCACCGTAACGTCGAGAAACACGGGTACCAGACCGTTCTGGACGATGGGATTCACGGTGGTGGGAAATCCGGTCGCGACGGTGATGACTTCGTCTCCCGGTTGCAGCGCCCGCGCGCCCAGTTTCGAAGACGTCAGAGACGAGAGAGCGACCAGGTTGGCGGACGAACCGGAATTGACCAGCGTGGCGCAGCGGCGTCCGAAAAAGACTGCGAACTCGCGCTCAAAGCGGGCGGCGAACCGGCCTGTGGTCAGCCAGAAATCGAGCGAGGCATCGACCAGATGAACCAGTTCTTCGGCATCGAACACTCGGCCCGCGTATTCGACGGGCGACTCTCCCGGAATGAAGTCTTTCGGCGCGAACGCCGCCTGGTGGTATTCGCGGACCAGGCCGAGAACCTGCGCGCGAAGCTCGTCGGCCGTGTCAGCCCGCATAAGTCACACACTGAGGTCGAAATCCGGCCAAGGCGCAGACCCGATCCGCGCCGGGCGGAAGCCCGATGGCAGGGCCGAAGCCCTGACCCCACGAGCGTGTCGGACTGAATGGCTGCGAGACATGCGTGTTAGTCATTGCGCAGAAACTCCCGGTACCAGTCGATGGTCAGCGCGAGACCGCGGTCCAGATCGAACAGAGGCTGCCACATCAGCCGTTCGCGCGCCCTGGCCGAGCTTAAAAACTGCGCGCGGATTTCGTTGCCGGCCTCATTACGGATTTCCGGCTCAAGATCGGAACCCATCGCGGAGAGAACTCTCTGCACCAGTTGCAGCACCGTGACCTGGAGTTCGTTCGAGAAATTGAAACTCTCGCCCGCGAGTTCCGGACATGCGGCAAGTTTTTCGGCCAGCAGCATGTAGGCGGCCGCGCCGTCTTCCACATAGAAGTAGTCGCGGACATACTGGCCGTCGGAGCGGATCACGGGCCGTTGTCCCCTGAGCGCTGAGCGGATGGTGCCGGGCACGATGCGATTCCAGTTCAGATCTCCGCCGCCATAAAAATTACCGCAGCGTGTGATCGCGACAGGCAGGCCGTAGGTAACGCTGTAAGCGTGGGCAATCAGGTCCGCGCAGGATTTGCTGACGTCGTAAGGATGCGTGCCCTGCAGCGGAGTGGTCTCGTTATAGGGGAGAATTTCCTGCGCGCCATAAGCTTTATCGGACGAGGCGACCACGATCTGTTTGACGGCGGGGCTGCGGCGGCAGGCCTCCAGCATGACCCACGTGCCCTGCACGTTGGTTTCGAACGTGGAGATCGGATTCCGGTTGGCGATGCCCACGATGGTCTGCGCGGCCAGATGAAACACCGTGTCGACCTCGTATTCGCCCAGGGTGCGCTCGATCAGCGCGGAATCCCGGACGTCGCCGCGCACAACGTTGACCTTGTCGATGAGGCGGGTACCCACGAGTTCGCTCTGCGGCACCCAGTCGCGCACGAGACACACGACGGATGCTCCCTGTGCAACGAGGCTTCGTACGAGCCAGCTTCCCACGAGACCGGTGGCGCCCGTGACCAGTGTCGGCCTGTCCCGCCAGAATGAACTCATTCCCAGACCTTCCAGGGAGCGTTGCCCTGCGCCCAGAGTTCATTGAGATATTGGAATTCGCGATAGGTGTCCATAGCGAAGAAGAAGCCTTCGTGACGAAAGGCCATGAGTTGGCCCTGCTCCGACAGGCGCTCGAGCGGTCTGCGTTCCAGCACGCAGGTATCGTCCTCGTCGTTGAGGTAATCGAGCACCTTGCGATTGAAGACGAAGAAGCCCGCGCTGGCCCAGCCCTGGGATTGGGGTTTCTCGGCAAAGTTCGATACGCGGCCGTCCCGTTCGAGTTCCACATGGCCGAAACGGGAGATGGGGCGCACGGTAGTGACCGTCGCGAGTTTCCCGTGGGCGTGGTGAAATTCGAGGAGTGCTTTGATATCGACATCCGCGAGGCCATCGCCATACGTCAGGATGAAAGTGTCCGAATCGATATACCGCGCTGCCCGTTTCAGGCGGCCGCCGGTCATGGTTTCCTGGCCCGTATCGGCCAGACAGACGTGGTAATCCTGCTCCGCATGCGCCTCGTGAAACTGCAGGCTGTGACTCTTGCCGAGGCAGATGGTGAAGTCGTTATTCATCGCCTCGTAGTTGAGGAAATATTCCTTGATCATAGTGCCCCGATACCCGAGGCAGAGCACGAAATCGCGCAGGCCCGCGTGCGAGAACAGCTTCATGATGTGCCACAGGATAGGCCGCCCGCCTACGGGCACCAGCGGCTTCGGACGGAATTCAGTTTCTTCCCGCAGCCGGGTACCCTGCCCGCCGCACAGTATCACTACCTTCATGGATTTCGAGCGCCTCTCGGGGGCGATTTGACCGGTCACGATCGGGACTGAGCCGCCGAATCGGGACAAAAGTTGATGCGTTCCCGCTCAATCACCAGTGGCCGCCTGAGTACCTGGGTGTGAATCGCGCCGATGTATTCCCCCAGAATACCGATAAACAGCAGTTGCACCGAGCCGAAGAAGAAGATTCCGATCACCAGCGGCGCAATTCCGACCGAGAAATTATTCCAGAACAGGAGCTTGTAGAAGAAATAGATCGCGGAGAACAGAATGCTCAGCAGCGAGCAGGCAAAGCCCAGAATCGTCAAAAGGCGCAGCGGGACTTTGGAGAAGTTCGTGATCCCGAGCATGGCCAGATCGTACAACGTGTAGAAATTGTTCTTGGTAATGCCGCGCATGCGGCGCTTCTGGTTATAGATGAGCTTGACGTTCGGCAGACCTATTTCCGCGATCATGCCGCGGAAATAGGGGTAGGGATCGTTGAAAGTCCGGATGATATCCATCACCTTCCGGTCGTAGAGGCCGAATCCAGTGAAGTTCTGGTAGGTTTCGAGTTCGGCCAGACGGTTGACAAGTTCGTAGTAGCGCGTGCGCAGCCAGAACATCAGGCCGTTTTCATCGCTGGTCTGCTTGATGGCAAGCACCACGGGCGTGCCGTTTTCCCAATGACCGATCATCTGCGTCAGGAGTTCCGGCGGATCCTGCAGGTCCGAAAAAAGCAGAATCACAGCGTCGCCGGAGGCCTGCAGCATAGCGTGCATGGGCGAACGCAGATGGCCGAAGTTGCGGGCGTTGACGATCACCTTGACGCGGCGGTCCTGTGACGCCAGCAACCGCAGCACTCCCAGGGTGTTATCGCGGGATGCGTTGTCGATGAAAATATGTTCGTAATGGTATTGCGTAAGAGGCTCGAAGACGGCCTTAACCCGCTGATATACCTCGGTTACATTGAGCTCTTCGTTGTAACACGGAGTGACGACGCTGATCCCCTTCATCGGCCCCACAGACAAGATCCACTATAGCCTGGTTCGGGAAGTTGCCCGCTTTCGTCCGGCAGTTCGCGAACGGGGTGCTTGAAAAGGTCGGGAACCGCTTGCTTACGCGCGCGGCTCAGAATACATTCGCTGGTTCGAAGGAGCAGCTGGTTCGAAGGAGCAGCTGGTTCGAAGGAGCAACTGATTCGAAAGAGCCTCACTACGAAGCCAGTTTTTCCAGCGCTTCTCCGGTGAGGCGGAAGATGGTCCAGTCGCTGAGCGGCACCGCGCCCAGCTTTTTGTAAAAGCCGATAGAGGGCTCGTTCCAGTCGAGGACCGACCATTCCACGCGCCCGCAGCCCCTTTCCGTCGCGAGCCGCGCCAACTCACGCAGAAGGGCGCGCCCCGCGCCATTGCCCCGCGCTTCGGGTTTCACGAACAGGTCTTCCAGGTAGATGCCGGGCTGCGCCAGAAAAGTCGAATAATTAGCGAAAAAGAGAGCAAAGCCGACGCACTCTTCGCGCTGATATGCCAGCAGCACTTCCGCTGCCGGGCGTTCGCCAAAGAGCGACCGGCGCAACAGATCCTCGGTGGCCGCCACCAGGTGCGAGAGCTTTTCGTATTCGGCCAGCCCCCGGATCATTTCGAGGATTATCGGAACGTCCCGTTCGGTCGCAGCCGCAATTATCGTTGGTACCATTCACGATAGTCTACGATGGGCGGCACAGGATTCCGCTCCCGGGGAATGCGGGGAATGGCATTAGCTGCCGGGATGCCCCGCCTGTTGTTAGAATAAAGCCTTCCATCCGGCATGCTTGACACCGAATCTCCTTCCCCCACGCCTGTCGAAACACGTCGGAATAATTCCCTTTGGGCCGTTGCGGGGATTCTTCTTCTGGTCTTTTTCGCCTACGCGAACCATTTCCAGAATTCGTTTCATTTCGACGACAGCCATTCGATTCAGGACAATCCGTGGATCCGGGACCTTCGCAATATTCCGCGGTTTTTTACGGACGGAAATACCTTCAGTACGTTGCCGACGAACCGCTCGTACCGGCCGGTTGTTTCCACTTCCCTTGCCGTCGATTACTGGCTGGGGCACGGATTACAGCCCCTGTGGTTCCACATCACGACCTTCTTCTGGTATCTGGTTCAGTTAGCGGCGATGTTTCCGCTCTTTCGCGCAACATATGACAGCAGCCGCCCGAGTTCCCGAAACCGCACGGTAGCTCTCTTCGCGGTCGCGCTCTACGGCGTGCATCCCGCTATGGCCGAAACGGTGAACTACATTATCCAGCGAGCCGATATCTTCGCCACGCTGGGAGTGGTGGCCGGTTTCGCGCTCTATATCCTTTTCCCTTCCGCCCGCAGATATGGTTTGTATCTCCTGCCCGTCGTCGCGGGCATTCTGAGCAAAGCGCCCGCCGCGGTGTTTCCCGTGCTGCTGTTTGCGTGGATCTGGTGGTTCGACGGAGACGATATCAAGGCCGCCGCAATTCGCAGCATTCCGTCTTTCATTGTGTCGGGCGTCGCGTCCGTCGTAGTAATTCTGATGAATCCGCCGACCTACATCAACGGGGCAACGGCGCCGGCGTTGTACCGGCTAACCCAGCCGTGGGTCCTGCTCGGATACTTCCGGAAATTTTTCATTCCCACCGGCTTCACCGCCGATACCGATGAAACTGTGGTTTTTTCGCTCTTCGACGCCCGGGTGCTCTTCGGTTTTGGGTTCCTGATCGTGCTGGCCGTGGCCGTCTGGTGGTGCGCAAAACGTCGCGAACTGCGTCCCGTCGCGTTCGGGATCTTCTGGTTCCTCGTGACATCCGTGCCGACGTCTCTGATCGCTCTGGCCGAAGTGGAAAACGACCACCGCATGTATTTCTCCTTCGTGGGTCTGGCGATGGCGGCATGCTGGGGCGGCGCTCTTCTGGCGGAAAAATACCTCGTCCCGGAACGGATCGTTGTTCCCGCATGCGCCCTTTTGCTTGTCGGCTGCGCCCTGGGAACGCGCGACCGCAATGTTGTCTGGAGCACCGACGAGAACCTCTGGCGCGATGTTTCGATCAAGAGCCCGCGAAACGGCAGAGGGCTGATGAATTACGGATTGACCTTGATGGCTAAAGGGGATTATCCCGGAGCTCTCGATCTCTTCAACCGCTCGCTGGTCTTAAATCCGAACTACTATTTCCTGGAAATCAACCTCGGCATCGCTTATGGCGCGATGAACAATCCGGCCGAGGCGGAACGCCATTTTACCCGCGCTGTTGCGCTTGCGCCCGACCAGGGAAACCCTCATTTCTACTATGGCCGCTGGCTTTCGGGAGTGCGTCGCACGCAGGAGGCGCTTGCTCAGATGGAACTGGCCGCAAGGCTGAATCCGGATTACATTCAGTCGCGCTACATGCTCATGCAGCTATATGCCGAAACGGGCAATGCACAGGCTTTGGGAGCCGAAGCGCGGTCCGTGCTGGCGAGGTTTCCTGGCGATGCGACCGCCGCTTCGTGGCTTGCGCGTTCCACCAACCTGCCCCCGGCCCAGGCGCAACCGGTTGCCGTTCCGACGAGCGCGGAGGGGTTCCTGACGCTGTCGCTTACTCTTTTTCAGTCCGGCAGGTTCGCGGAATGTGTCGACGCGGCGAATCATGCCATCAAAATCAATCCGGTTTATGCCGAAGCCTGGAACAATCTGGGCGCATGCTACAACTCGATCTCCGAGTGGGATAAGGGGATCGCGGCTGAGCAGCAGGCCATTCGCCTGAAACCGGATTTTCAGCTGGCTAAGAATAATCTCGCGTGGGGACAGGACCAGAAACGCAAAGGGGCAAAATAATTTGTTCGGGAACGATGCTTTTCAAGACGCAGCCGCTCGCCGCGAGGGCGCTTTCCGCGCAAGCCGAATCATAACGCTGGCCGCGATGGTTAACGTCGGCCTTGTCTTGTGGAGTTATTCATCGGTGAGATTTCTGAATCTTTTGTTGTGGGCGGCATTGCTGGGCTTCCTTTCGCTCCTGCTGCTCCGCTTGCTCAGGGGTTCGTCGGCGGAACCCGCGGCGGCGGTGTTCGTCCTCGCAATCGCCGGAATGAATCCCCTGGCGAAGCCATTCCTTACCACGGGAATGAGTGGTCGGGCTCTCGGCGAACTGGCCGCATTGACGGGCATTGGGTTTGCCGCGGCATGGCTGGCGGCGAAGGCCGCTGCGCCGCTTGCCCGGTTACATCCCTGGGCAGTTCCGCTGGCGGGATGCCTGCTCCTCACGGCCTGTGGAACGAACGGGTCTCAGAAGGCCCCGACTCCTCCGCCGCAATCGGGTGTACCGGTCATGGCGTCGGCCACTACGGATGCCGCGGTCAATCCGAATATGACGGCCGAGCAGTGGCTGAATCTGTCGCTCGCGGCATACCGCGGCGGACACTTTCTGGAATGCATCGGGGCCGCGCAGACGGCTATCCGGCTGAAGCCCGACTATGCCCCGGCGTGGAACAACATCGCCGCTGCGTATTCGTCGCTTCATTTGTACGATCTGGCAATACCAGCCGCACAGGAAGCGCTGCGCCTCGACCCGTCGTCAACCCTGGCAAGGAACAATCTGAACTGGGCTGTGGAGCAGAAACGACTTGCCGCAAAGCCTTAGCGGCGTCGGTACGCGGCGGATGGCGATTGCCGTCCTGGCGACGATCGTCCTGGGCGGCGTCATCCTGCGCTCGCTGCACCTCGACGACGTAACACAGAGAACTCCGGACGAACGTACCTACATTGGATATGCCACCCGCATCGCGCAGCAGGGTCCTGGCGCGGAACG
>Ga0302140_10008674_pt1 | contig 12628 bp, 3 predicted proteins | sample I_Bog_E1_1_FD_202095 | JGI IMG/M metagenome (GOLD analysis project Ga0302140, IMG submission 202095) | Peat permafrost microbial communities from Stordalen Mire near Abisko, Sweden - I_Bog_E1_1 | ecosystem: Environmental > Terrestrial > Soil > Wetlands > Peat | place: Sweden: Abisko, Stordalen...
TGAAATTTTCTTTAAAAATCTCTTTTTTCTTAGGAATACGAGCTCAAGAAAAATATAGTAATTCCCTTAGGTCATGGAAAACATAGTGGTGTGGGCATTTGGGTGCGTTCTTTAATCCATCGTATGGAGAAAATGAAATTGGCAATCGATCAGCTTTCCTTCGTGAAGGAAGAACTCAAGGCTCCGGCCTTGAAGAAATATGATGAATATTTCCAACGTTTCCGTCAATTCATTCTGAATCAGAAATTCAAAGAATGGAAAGATGAAAACAAGGATTTCGAAGATCCAGAAGGTGGAAATACAGTCGATATTCGTTTAAATAAGGCCGTGTTAATAAAAATCGAGGAAAATGATGACAGTTTCAAAAAGGAATTGTTAAGAAGCAAGGCAGGACATTTAGAAAGTCATTTCGATAAACAATTGATAAAACTATTGATAGAAGCTATGGCCTGGAAGAAATTGGCTTCATTTGGTATAGTGATCCCTCAATATGCAGATGATTTCGCGATGGTCCAAAGAGAAAATATCAGGGTTTTAAGAGAAATCGTGATGTTGGTTGTGAGAGATTATAATGCGATAATAGATTCTATGGATGATACTGAGAAGAAGTTATTTAAGCAACATTTGGAATTCACTGAGAAAGTGATAAATACAGGGGTTAGTGTGGGAAACAAGAAGTTGAAATGGAATTCAAAAATGGCTTTAGAAGGGTTCGTGAGAGATTGTCGCAAGAGTTGTCAGGAATTATCTACGAAGATCTTCATTTTTAAACATAATATGCAGAAGATCTATGATAAATGTTCAGAGATTTCCTCGAAAATCTTGATCAGAATCGATAAGAAGAAGGTTTATGAATTAAGGACTTTCGAAGAGGAACAGGAAAAACATAAGAAGGATCTTTCAATGAAATTGAAGAATTTTCTTGAGGAAATTAGACAGACTTTATGTAGTACCTATGAATATTTCGTGTTTCAAAGAATGGAAATCCAACAAGTTTGGTTTTCTTATGTCCAACAAATCGATAGTCGTATAGAAGAGGCATTAAAGAAAGCAGTGAAAATTTCTTTAATTGACCTATATAATGTGGTTGGTGATGAAAAAAACATCCCTATTTTCAGATTATCTGTGGAATTAGAATCAAATTCTATAGTATTCAAGCCTAATACTCAAGAACTTATCAATATGGTGAGACAAACCATCGCTTCTATGACAGAAATGTTGAAGGATTTCTCACGAATGGAGATCCTGATTCAAGAGGAAAGAAGACAAAAGCTGGAAGAAGCAGCAATCAATCAGGAAAAAGAAGCCAAAAGCAATAAATTAGCAGCATATAGTTCGAATCTGGTTCTTAAGAAGGATAAGAAATTGGATGTGAGTCTAGGGATAGAAGATGGAGAAACTGGGCCAAAGAAGCCTGAAAGCTTCTATGAACGGATTTCTGAAGATCATGATGTCGAGAAATATACGAATAAGATATTAATGAGCCTGAAGAAAGCCACTGAAGGGTTACAAGATCAATTGGATCCTTGGAAGAAACGTCAGGATTTTTATAATAAGACGAATTCGAAGGAAAGATTCGCGAAACAAATGGTTGAAAGGAATGAACCAGTTAGTTCTTTGAAAAGCCATATAGAGAATTTCGAAAATATACAAAATGAAATTCAGGCACAACATTCAACTGACAAATTCAGATGCATTGTATTGGATAATACCAGCATAAAAACCACTTTAGTTGATATTATGATATTATATCAAAACGCATTTCTTCATGCTATTCAGGAAAGAGCTGTATCGGATTTACATAATCTCCATCATTTATTCTATCAGACGGAATTACAATTCAGTCTTGTGCCAAGCGATTTGCCTCATTTGAAGAAAAACATGGATTCTTGGAATAAACTCAATGCCGATAAAACGAAAATTGAAGAACAACTTAGTCCTTTGGAAGATAAATTCAAGCTTTTGGATGAATATTCCATCGCATTAAAGGAAGAAGATGTAATAAAAAGAAACACACTTCGAGAAGAATGGCAGAAATTCCTCAGTTTATTAGATCGAGAAGCCGAAACCAACAAACGTGTCTATAATGACCTTTATTATGAAACTATCAAGGGACTTGAAAACTACATGAAAGACACTTCAGATAATAGAGACCGTTTCATGAAAGAAGCTCCATTTAATAGCAATTTCACAGTAGAAAACGCTTTTTCCACCTTAGATAAATATAGACAAAACGTGAAAGAGCTGCGAAAAGCAGAAGATGATAAGAAATTCGGTGTAGAACTCTTCAAGATAAATTATTCACCCAATGCAGATCTCGAATATGTGGAAAAAGAGATCAAGAATTTGGAAGAAGTATGGAATTTGAAGAATGATTGGGATAATCAATGGAAGGAATTCAGTTTGATAAAATTCGTGGGAGCGGATCTGGATAAATTAGAAGATGATTCTGATGAATTCCAAAAAACTATTAAAAGTTATAGTAAAGAACTTGTGAAATTGGATGTCGTGCAAAATCTTAAAACAACTATTGATAATTTCAAATTGAGTCTGCCTTTGATTAGAAGCTTGAGGGAACCATTTATGAGAGATTCGCATTGGAATTCCTTAAGCAAACATTTGGGAAGCTTGATTGAGCCTGAAAGCGATAATTTCACTTTGAAGGAGGTGTTCAAGTTGAATTTGATACAACATGCTGATGCTGTCAGGGAAGTATGCGATGTCGCAAAGGAGGAGTTCAAAATCGAAAGCGCGTTGAAGAAAATAGAAGAAAAATGGCTGGATTTCAATATAGAGATGGAAGTACATAAGAAGACTTTCAAGTATTTTTCATTTTCTCTTTAGTTTAAAGATTTTTTGGTTTCTAATGTTTTTTCAATTTTTTTTCAATGTTTTTTTCAGTTTTTTTCAATATTTTTTAATGCTTTTTCAATGTTTCTTCTAAGAATATTTACTTTCTTTTCTATTTATCAATCATCTTCAATTTTTTTATACAAATTATTCAACTTTTTATATAATTTAATCAACTTTTTAAATAAAATAAAATATCTTAATTTCTTCATAAAAGGGTCAAGAAATCAGATGAAATCTTCTCAGTTTTGGAAGATCATATGGCGACATTAAGTTCCCAGAAAACCACAATGTTCTATTATAGTTTCAAGACTCAAATCGAGCATTGGGAAATCAATCTCCAGAACATTTTGGAGACTTTGGAGAATCTTCTTCAAGTTCAACGTCAATGGATTTATCTGGAATCGATTTTCTCCAGTACGACCAATGATCAAGACAAGCAACTTCTTGGAGATTTGAATAAATTTTCTTTAGTAAATCAGAAGATTTCCAATCATATGCAAAGGATCCATGATACCCAAAATGTGAAGAAATCCTTATGTGTGGAAGGTTTCCTTCAGGAGCTTCAAGATCTTAGCAGGAAACTTGAAGAAAGCCAGAAGATTCTTTTCCAATTATTGGAACGTAAAAGAAAACAATTCCCTCGATTTTATTTCCTATCCAATGATGATCTATTCGAATTGTTAGGAAATTCCAAAGACCCCACTCGAATCAATAAACATATAAAGAAATGTTTCGAAGGCATCAAGAAAATCGAAATAGTGCCTGCCTCGATACCTGGGAGGAAAAATAATGAGGGTTGGGAGGTCGTTTCTATGACTTCTCCGGATCAAGAGACTGTGAAATTCAATAACAAGGTGCTTTGTGAATTGGAGATCGAAAATTGGATGAAACAGGTAGAAAACATGATGCGTGAAACTTTGAAGAAACTCTTGAAAGGTTGTCATGCTGGGATTTCTAATAGAAGGGATGGGATGAAATGGGTAGATAAATGGGTCCAACAATGGCCAGGTCAATTGTTAATAACTGCATGTCAGATTTTTTGGACCAATGAAGAACTCATTGCGATTAATAATATCTACGATAAGGAGAAACAGGATAAAAACAAAATTTGGAAGACTTGTCGTGATGGGAAGAAGAATTTTATCGATGAATTGACGAAACTTGTGAAAAAGCCAGCAACAGAAGTCGATCGATTGAAGATCATCGCCTTATTGACAATAGAAGTCCATTCCCGAAACATTATCGATCAATTGATCAAATATTGTACGTCTCCCAATTCCTTCGAATGGATGAAACAATTGAAATTCTTTGAAAGCACTCAACAAAACGCGGCTCCGGATTCAATGGATTGTGAGGTGGAACAAACCAATGCGAAATTCGTCTATGGGTTCGAATATCAAGGTAATAATGGAAGATTGGTGGTTACAGATCTCACAGATCGTTGTTATATGACGTTGACTACAGCGATGTTATTGAAGAAAGGAGGGGCTCCACAAGGACCTGCAGGCACTGGTAAGACGGAAACCGTTAAGGATTTGGGGAAGGCGATGGGTAAATTCGTCTTGGTATTCAATTGTTCTGAAGGATTGGATTATAAATCAATAGGAAGGATGTTTTCCGGATTGGTTCAAACTGGTGGTTGGGGTTGTTTCGATGAATTCAATAGAATAGAAATCGAGGTGTTATCAGTCGTGGCTCAACAGATCTATTCGATTTTAGACGCTTTGAAGGAATTTCCTGATAAAACATCCTTTCCATTCGAAGGTGAAGTCATATCGATAAATGATCAATGCGCTATTTTCATCACGATGAATCCTGGATATGCTGGTCGAACAGAACTTCCAGACAATTTGAAGTCTTTATTTAGACCGATTTCCATGATGGTGCCTGATTCGGCATTGATTTGTGAGATCATGCTTCAATCTGAAGGCTTCAAATTTGGCAAACCTCTGAGCTTAAAAATTGTTACTTTATATAATCTCATGATTCAACAATTATCTAAACAAGATCATTATGATTTCGGATTGAGAGCCATTAAATCAGTGTTGACTTGTGCTGGAAGAATGAAAAGAGATAAAGGAAATGATGGTTCTAATGCGAAAGATAAGGAATTCGAACAAGATGAACAATTTGCAGAACAAATGATTTTAATGCGAGCGATTCGAGTGATGAATCTGCCGAAATTCGTTGCTGAGGATATGCCATTATTCGATGCGTTATTTAATGATTTGTTCACTAGAATCGAAATCAAGGAAACAGCTAATGCGACATTGAAAGATGCTATCGAATTGGAAATGAAGAAGGAAAAATTACAATTGCATCAGAAATTAGTTGAAAAAACCTTACAATTACAATCTTCCATGAAAACCAGACATGGAAACATGATAGTTGGGCAGACTTTATCAGGGAAATCGACTTGTTGGAAGTTATTACAAAAGGCAATGAACACAATTGCGAAGGAAATGCCTAATGGTCCTTTTACACCTGTGAAAATCGAGATTTTGAATCCCAAAGCTGTGACAATCAATGAATTATTCGGATATGTTGATTCGAATACCAATGAATGGAATGAGGGGGTGTTATCGAGTATGATGGCTAGATTATGCAAAGATGAATCTCAAGATCAAAGATGGATGATTTTAGACGGTCCTGTTGATACTTTTTGGATTGAAAGCATGAATACAGTTTTGGATGATAACAAGATCCTAACATTATTAAATGGTAATTTTCTTCATTTTTTCTTTAAATTTTATTAATTTAATTAGGGGATCGTATTTCAATGCCTTCTCAAATGGGTCTAGTCTTTGAAGTCGAGGATTTAGCAGCCGCTTCTCCAGCTACAGTTTCACGTTGTGGGATGGTTTATCTCGATGTTAATGATTTGAATTGGGAGCCTTTTGCTCAAAGTTGGATTGAACGTAAATCTGATGAGCTTTTACGAGAATATCTTTCAGATCTTTTTGATAAATGGGTGCCTAGAATCGTCAATGTGAAACGAACTCTTTGCAAAGAATCAGTGCCAGTTTCCGAAAACGCCTTGGTCATAACCTTTTGTAGATTATTAGATTCCATAGCCAAAACTGACGGGACTCTCAATTGGGATAATCCTAAAAAAGATGATATTTATTGGTCATTATTAGAAAAATGGTTCACTTTCTCATTAGTTTGGTCAGTTGGAGCTTCTGTGAATGAAGATGGACGAAATCTCATAGATTATCATATGAGAGATATAGAATCTATGTTCCCTCATGTTAACACAGTATATGATTATTTTGTGAATACTGAGAAAAATGAATGGGGAGTATGGGATCAAAAGCTTGGTTCAATATGGAAACCCAATGCCAATGTGCCGTTTTATAAGATGTTCGTTCCAACTATTGATACCATACGCAATCATTTCATTTTAACGATGTTTTTAAAGAACAAAATCCATACTTTAAGTATTGGGATCACAGGAACTGGAAAAACATCCTTGATCAATGGAATTCTTCAAGAATTAGATGAAAGTTCATTTGTAGCCAATGTTATCATATTTTCAGGCCAAACAACTTCTTTGAAAGTTCAGGAAATCATTGAATCGAAGTTGATTAGAAGAACCAAAAATAAAATGATTCCTGATGGGAAAAAAGCGGTTATTTTCATTGATGATTTGAATATGCCGAAAAAAGATAAATTTGGTAGTCAACCGCCTTTGGAATTGATAAGACAATGGATGGATTATGAGGGATGGTTCGATAGAGTTAATAGAGAATTATTCAAATATGTGATGGATATACAATTCATGACCGCTATGGGACCTCCTGGAGGTGGTCGAGCTGAGATTTCTAAAAGGGTTTTATCGAAATTCGCGGTTTTGAATTTCACCTTCCCCATAGATAAACAGGTCCAAAGGATCTTCCAATCGATTTTGGCTCATAAATTCAGTGAATTTGATGAAGATATCAAGTTGTTATCTGAGCCATTGGCTATAGCTACTTTGAATTTGTTTAAGAACATTCAAGAGCAATTTTTGCCCACTCCTGCGAAATCTCATTATGTGTTCAATATGCGAGATATGTCAAAGGTGATTCAAGGGATTTATCAAGTCAACAGATTCTATGTTGATAATAAAACATCGATTTTCCGAGTATGGGTTCATGAGAGTTTGCGAGTATATTATGATCGAATGGTTTCAGAGGAAGATCGTTTGAATCTGAAGAAGTTGATATCAGAACAATTGGAATTGACGCTTTTATCAAATATGAATGAATGCACTAATGAAAATGGTCAGGAAACGTTATTTGTGGACTTCTTTGATGAAGGGGGTGCGAATAATGTTTATAAGGAAGTGTTTTATACCGAACGACCTATCATGAAGAAGCTTTGTGAGGATAAACTTAAGGAATATAACGAACGTAACCGTAATGCGATGAATATCGTGCTTTTCCAAGAAGCTGTGAGTTATCTTTGTAAAATCCATAGAATCATCAAACTTGGTAGGGGTCATGGCCTATTAGTTGGTGAAGGTGGTTCTGGAAGACATTCTTTATCAAGATTGGCAGCTCATATCGCTGATTATAAGATCTGGCAAATAGAAATCACTAAGAATTATAGATTGAAAGAATTCCGGGAAGATATCAAAAGATGGAGTGAAGAAGCTGGGGTTAAGAATCATCCCGGAGTCTTTATCTTCTCAGATAATGAGATTCTTAATGAAGGGTTCATTGAAGATATCAATAATATCCTAACAGTTGGAGAAGTGCCGAATTTGTTCTCAGCGAAAGAAGATCTACCAGCAATCAAAGATAAAGTGAAGAAAGATTATTATAAATTCAGGAATTTCGAAAAGGAAGTGAAAGTCAGCGATGATGAAATATTGGACTTTTTCTTTTCACGAGTTCAGGAGAATTTCCATCTGATGATTTGTATGAGTCAAACTGGTGACAATCTTCGTAATTATGCGAGATTATATCCTGGATTGGTGAATAATACGACGATGATATGGTTTATGCCTTGGCCAGAAGAGGCTTTAGTAGAAGTGGCTAATCATAATCTTGAATTATTGCCTTTTGATCAAGAGATTAAGAATGGAATAGCTACTTTCTTCGGGATAGCTCATACCACAGTTATTGAAATGGCTCATAAGATGTTCAAAGAATTAAAAAGACTTTATTATGTGACTCCGACGAATTATATCGAATTAGTGAAAGGTTATTCAGATTTATTGGCTTTGAAACAGAAAGAAGTGGGTGATGAAATCAATAAATTAAGCATGGGGTTACAGAAATTGGAAGAAGCAGCTCAGAATTCGGAGGATCTAGCCAAACAATTGAGTGTTTCGCAAATAGAATTGTCTAAGAAAAGCAAGGAATGTGAGGATTTGGTGATCAAAATCGAAAATGATCAGATAAACGCCAGAGAAAGTGAAAAAGAAGTTGAAAGAAGAAAAGGTCAAGTCGATAAAGAAAGAGCAGAAATCGAACATACAGCCAAAGACGCTCAAGCAGATCTCGAAAAAGCTGAACCAGTCTTATTACGAGCACAAGAAGGATTGAATAATCTCACAAAAGATTCATTGGCTGAGATAAAATCCTTCACTAAGCCACCTCCTGATGTCAATATCGTGGTTTCAGTGATCATGACGATTCTAGGTAAAGACCCTAGTTGGGCTTCAGCGAAGAAAGAGCTCGCAGATCCCAGTTTTCTCAAGAAATTATATGATTATGATAAGGATAATATGAGTCAAAACACTATTAAGAAAATAGAGAAATATACTCATAGACCAGAAATGACCTATGAAAATGTAGAGAAAAAGTCGCATGCCGCTGGATGTATGTGGGCATGGGTATTGGCAATGGAACAATATGCCAAGGCTTTCAAAGATATTGAACCGAAAAGGAAGAAAGTGACATTTTTGACTGAGAAATTGAAGAAAAGTGAGGACGAATTGGAGGGACTAAAGGGGAATGTGATCAGTTTGAGGAACAAGATCATGCAATTAAACGATGACCTCCTTAAATTCAATACTGATATGGAAAATTATAAACAAGAAACCAATAAATTTCAAAGGAAACTCGATTTAGCTGATAAATTGTTAAATGGCCTGGCTTCAACAAAGGAAGGATGGCAGACAAGAAGAAAGAAGCTTGAACAAGCTTATGAATGGTTAGTTGGAGATTGTCTGATATCTGCAGCTTTTCTCTCATATGCAGGTCCTTTCCCTTCAGATTATCGAGATTATTTCGTCAATAAAATCCTTAAGAACAAAGTCAAAGATTTCAAGATCCCCTTCAGCAAAGATTATAACTTCTCGACTTTCTTAGTGAATCCAACGATTTTCCTGAAATGGAGCTCCAGTGGCCTTCCTGATGATAATTTCTCTAAGGAAAATGGCGTATTGGTGACTCAAGGCAGAAGATGGCCTTTGATGATTGACCCTCAGATGCAAGCGAATAAATGGATCAAAAACATGGAAAGAGAAAGAGATATGGATAAACTTATCGTCTTAGATCCACAAACTGAAAATTATATGAGAGCTATAGAAATTGCCATCAGTCAAGGAAACGTCGTGATTCTTCAGAATCTAGATGAGGAGATCGATCCTTCGTTAGAGCCTGTTTTTGCGAAGAATATCAAAAAAGTGGCTGGGAAGTTCAAGATTTATATCGGGAATAATGAGGTGTTATATGATCCAAGATTCCAATTATATATGACGACGAAATTATCAAATCCGAAATATAAGGCTGAAGTATCGACGAAAGTGACATTAGTGAATTTCACAGTGAAGGAAAATGGACTTGAGGAACAATTATTAAGTGTGATTATTCATAAGATGGAGGAGATTCTTGAGAAAACTCGAAAGGAATTGATTCAAAAGGAAGCTGATAATAAGTTGAAACTTAAAGAAGTTGATGATGATATTTTAGATAAGCTAAAGAACGCGAAAGGGTCGTTAGTAGATGATGAGAATCTAGGTTTAATAGATGCCCTTCATTCAAATAAAGCTTTGGAAGAAGATGCTAAAAGACAGATTGATAGCTCACAAATCGCAATGCGGAAAACCAATTTGGCTAGAGAAAATTATCGACAATTAGGAGCAGTTGCTGCTAAGCTTTATTTCATCATAAACGATTTTTCATCTTTAAATAACATGTATCAATTTTCCTTGGAATCTTATATCAATCTCTTCGCGTCGAACATCGAGAAATACGCAGGCAAAAACCAGACCATTTCAGATTCTTTACAAGAGAAACTCGAAGCTATTTCTGATAAACATAAACAGGAGGTTTTCCGATATTGTTGTCGTGGACTTTTTGAATGTGATAAACAATTGTTAGCTTTCCAAATGGCCATTCGACTTTCTAAAGACATAGACATGTCTGAATATAACTTCTTCCTCAAAGGTGCTCAGATTGTTGATAGAAAAGGCCAACCTGGGAATCCGAATCCAGATTGGATCACAGAAAAAGCATGGGATAATATTTGTGAATTGGAGAAAATGATCAATTTCAATGGAATTATTGGTGCCTTCGTGCATAACTCTAAAGGATGGAAGACCTGGTATATGAGTTCGAATCCAGAGATCCAGGCATTGCCTGGTGAATGGGCTCAGAAATGCGATACCTTAAGAAAGATGATCATGTTGAAGACTATTAGATCCGATAGAGTGTTATTTGCGGCATCTGCCTTCATAGATGAAAAGATAGGCAATTTCTATACAAACCCTTCGAATTCTTCTAGCAGCGATTGGAATAAGATCTTCGAAGACACATCGACATTCACAAAGACCACACCTTGCATTTTCATCTTATCAACAGGGGTCGATCCATTCCAAAAACTCGATCAAATCGCGAAGGAGAAAGAAAGACTTTTACATTCAGTAAGTCTCGGTCAGGGACAAGCTAAAAAGGCTAAGGATAAGGTCTTCGAAGGGACAAAAAATGGATATTGGATCTATTTAGCGAATTGTCATTTGAGTCTAAGTTTCCTGAGGGAATTAGAGAAAATGATTGAGAATCTGGATTCATCGAAACATGATATTCATGAGAATTTCAGATTGTTTTTATCTTCGAACCCACATCCCAAGTTCCCTATTAGTATTTTACAGAAAAGCATAAGGATTACCACTGAGCCACAAAAGGGGATCAAAGCGAATATGAATAGATTATATGGGATTTTGCCTGAGGATAAATTCAGGAAAATTGCAGGCGATAAATTCAAATATAAGAAGCTGTTATTCGCATTATCATGGTTCCATTCCATCATTATAGAAAGAAGGAGATTCAAATCTTTAGGTTGGAACGTGATATACGATTTCAATGATTCTGATTGGGACACTGCTGATAAAATATTAGAGAAATATGTCGATGTAACATTGGAAAAACCAGTTTCAAATGAGCCAGGCGCTGCGAAATCAGTTCAATGGGATGCTATTCGTTATTTGATCTCAGAAGTCATCTATGGTGGAAGAGTCACTGATGATTGGGATAGACGATTATTGAATGTTTATTCCTTGGAATTCTTTAATGATAACATCTTTGTTGAAAACCCCAAGCCGTTTAAATTAGCTGAAGGTCATAATGCCTATATAATTCCAATCGAGCCTCCACAGAAAGAAGGTGGAAAACAAAATGATAAGAATCAAGGCGTGAACCCAGACTTTTATTTACAGAAAATAGAGGAGTTCCCGAATTTCGAACAACCTGAAGTTTTTGGACAACATATTAATGCGGAAATCAGTTCTCAAATCACTGATACTAATAGTTTAATTGATTCGATTATTTCCTTACAACCGAATACTTATGTTGAGGGAGAAGAATCTAGAGAAAGCAGGGTTAGTAAGATCATTAAGGATTTATTAGAGAGATTGCCTGAGGTTTTGAAAGTCGAAGAGACCAAAAACAAACTGTTCGGCACTGATAAAGATTCCCAAAAAGATCCTCATCCTTTACATGTGGTTTTGGTTCAGGAAATGGCGAGATATAATAAATTGCTCAGCCAAGTGAAGAATTCTTTGACTAATCTTGATAAAGGAATCAATGGGTTCGTGGTGATATCTGAAGATTTAGAGACTATCATGTATAATTTGTATGAGAATCGTGTGCCAGAAAAATGGAAGTTCTGTTATCATAGTTTGAAGCCTCTACAAAGCTGGATGCTGGATCTTATAAAAAGAATCGAACAATTGACAGAATGGGCACAAAAAGGCCAATTAAATTCCTATTGGATCTCAGGATTCAGCTTCCCAACAGGATTCACTACAGCTTTGCAACAGGTCAGTGCTAGAAAATTAGATATTTCGATCGATAGTTTCGGATGGGAATTCAATTTCCTCCCAATGGATGCCCATATCTCGAATGCACCTAAAGAAGGGGCTTATTTAAATGGGTTATTCTTGGAAGGAGCTAGATGGGATTATGAAAAAAACTTCTTGATTGATGCAGAACCAATGAAATTGCATTATGCAATGCCTGTTATCCATTTCAAACCGGTAGTTACTGAGGGAAAAGTGAAACAAAAGAAAGGACAGAATTACTACATTTGCCCAACATTCATGTACCCTAATAGATCAGGAGTCAGAGAAAAACCATCGTATATGTTTTCTATTCAATTACCGTGCAAAGGAAATCCAACAACTGGCACTTTGGAAAATGATTTCTGGATTAAGAGAGGAACTGCTTTACTCATGTCGTTGGCTGAATAAGGAAAGATGGAAATTATTACATTAAGCTAAAAAATAAAGTAGATTTTGCTTTTTTTTAATTCAGAAAAAATTCTTGATAAATAAAAAAAATAT
>Ga0302140_10008676_pt1 | contig 12628 bp, 9 predicted proteins | sample I_Bog_E1_1_FD_202095 | JGI IMG/M metagenome (GOLD analysis project Ga0302140, IMG submission 202095) | Peat permafrost microbial communities from Stordalen Mire near Abisko, Sweden - I_Bog_E1_1 | ecosystem: Environmental > Terrestrial > Soil > Wetlands > Peat | place: Sweden: Abisko, Stordalen...
TCTGGCGGGTTCGTTCGCTCCGGTCCTGACAGGCAGAGCGTCCGTTTGGCTGCTTGGTCTTTATCATCACCTTAGCCATTTCGTTCACTTTTCACGGATCGACGTTTGACAATTAAATCAAGCGTATGATTTCTTAGTATAGTACTCGAAGTCGGGTGGAGATTTCAATCATGCAGGTTCGACAAGTTCTCGGCTGGCTGTTTATCCCCCTGTTGGCGGTATCGGCCAATGCCCAGCAGCTAAGCGGCAGCGCTGTCCCACTCAATGTTCCCCAGTCGCTGGACCAGTTGCTCGCAGCGGGAAACCAGAGCCCTTATTCCGGCAGTGTGCCCTCCGCCAAGCTTATTCAAGGCGTGGTGGATCTCAAGGTCGAAGATGCCATCACTCTCGGCCTCCGGTTCAATCTGGGCATTGTCCTGAGCGGCCAGACCACGGCCCAGGCCAAGGCGTCCAGACTGAAGGAACTCAGCAACATGTTGCCGCAACTGAATGGCAGTTTGCGGGAGAGCGAGATCAAGGCCAGCCTTCCCGCCGAGGGCTTCAGCTTCCAGATTCCGGGTCTGGCGCTTCCCAACGGCATACGCTTTAGCAATTCCGACGCGCGCGTCTCCATGACCGAAAATCTCGTCGATTTTCACGATATCGAGAACACCCGTGCCGCCAGCGCCAACGTTCGCGCCGCCGGGTTTAACTTCAACTCCGCCAAAGAGACCGTGACTCTTGCGGTAGCCGCCAGCTATCTCCTGGTGATTGCCGCCGAGAGCCAGGTGGATGCCGCGACCGCTGAGTTAAAGACCGCAGAAGCATTGCAGCAGTTGGCCGAAGATCGCGAGTCTGCCGGACTTACTCCTAACGTGGACACCCTGCGCGCCCGCGTTGAGTTGCAGGTTCGCCGGCAGAATCTCATCGAGGCCAACAATAATCTTGCCAAGCAGCGCATCACCCTGCTCCGCGCCATCGGATTTCCAGTCCACCAGAAAATCAAGCTGGTCAGCCGCGTTCCTTACAAGCCGCTCCCTTCGCTTTCGGAAGACGAAGCATTGAAGCGAGCGATGCTCACGCGTCCGGACTACCTGGCCCTCGATCAGCAGGTGAAAGCCGCGGAGTTGCAGAAGCGTGCCGCCGAAGCCGAACGCCTTCCCAGTCTTGGAATCAGCGGCGATTACGGCGTTCTCGGCACACATCCTGACAATGCCTTTCCTACTTGGACGGTAGGTGCCGGAATCAAGATTCCCATCTTCCAGGGGGGCAAGGTTGAGGCTGACATTCGTCAGGCCGACGCCGTGCTTCAGCAGCGCAAGGCGCAGCGCGATGATATGCGCGGGCGCATCGAGCAGGATGTTGCGGACGCGATTCTTGATGTCTCGGCGGCCGCAGAGCAGGTGGAAGTGGCAAAGGCCACGCTCGATTACGCGCAGCAAACACTCACCCAGTCACAGGATCGCTTCTCTGCTGGCATCACCAACAACATTGAAGTCATCCAGGCGCAGGAAGCGCTTGCCAACGCCAATCAGCAATACATCAGCAGTCTTTACTCGCACAACATTGCCAAGGTCTTGCTGGCCCGGGCCCTCGGCGCCGCCGAACAGACATTGCGCCAGGTTTTAAGCGATGACCAGACGCCTGCGGCCGGCAGCGTAGCGATACCCGACCAAACGCCTGCGAGTCCAGCACCGTCGAAATAGTCGAAACAGAAGCAATTGAGCGGCGCCGCGTGCGCGCCTGAGAATTTATTGGAGATCATAGGAATGGCGAACGAAGCACAGAACACTCCGGTTAAGGAACAACCCCAAGCGGGACTTTTCGAGCGCAAGCCCTGGCTCCGCAACCTGCTCCGCGTACTGGTGGTCGTCGCCATCATCGCAGCCGCGCTGTTCTGGTGGGAGGGCCGCAAATTCGAGGATACCGACGATGCGCAGGTCGATGGGCACATCTATCCCATCAGCGCCCGCGTCACCGGACACGTCACCAAGGTCAACGTTGAGGAAGGTCAGTTCGTAAAGGCTGGAACCGTCCTTGTTGAAATCGACGACAGCGATTACAAGGTCGCCGTGGAGCACGCCAAGGCTGACTTCCTGGACGCCCAGGCCGGTTCGCAGGCCGCCCAGTTCAACGTGCCCATTTCGCAGGTCGGTTCCAGCAGTCAGATCCATTCTGCGCAATCAGACGTGCTCAATGCCGAAGCCGGAATTTCCGCCGCCATCAAACAGGTGGATGAAGCGGAAGCCCGTCTGGTGCAGGCGCAAGCGAATGCCAGGACTGCGAACGCCGATCAAGCCCGCTACGCAACCCTGGTTGGCAAGAAGGAAATCTCGCAACAACAGTACGATCAGGCGGTTGCGGCCGCCACCTCGGCCAATGCTACGGTGACTGCGGCCGAAGCCAGTGTCCGCTCTTCTCAGGAAATAGTGAAGCAGGCACGCGCGCGTCTCGGTCAATCACAGGCCGCGCTGGCTAACGCGCAAATCACTCCCAAGCAGATTTCCGTCACCCAGGCGCGCGCCCGCGCCGGAGAGGCGCAGGCCGCACGCGCCCAGGCCTCGCTTGATCAGGCAGAACTCAACCTCAGCTACACCAAAATCATTGCTCCCGTAGATGGCGTGATTGGTAACCGCAATGCCCAGGTCGGACAGAACGTACAGGTCGGCCAGGAGATGTTATCCATTGTGCCGCTCAAAGACATCTGGGTTACAGCCAATTTCAAGGAGACGCAGTTGGAGCACATGCGTCCTGGCCAGTCCGTTGAAATCAAGGTTGACGCTCTCGGCGGACAGAAGTTCAACGGCCATGTCTCCAACATTGGAGGAGCGACTGGAGCACGCTTCAGTCTTCTGCCTCCGGAGAACGCCACCGGAAACTACGTCAAAGTGGTGCAGCGCATTCCCGTTCGCGTCGATTTCGATGACATTTCCAAGCCCGATTTCAATCAGGATGGCAGACTGCGCCCGGGGCTCTCCGTGGTACCGGACGTGAGGGTTCGATGAGCGAAGCGGAGTCGGGCGCCAGCCCCCGCTGGCGTCCCAGTCACAACCCCTGGGCTGTGGCGATGACAGTAACCCTGGCCACCTTCATGGAGGTGCTGGATACTTCCATCGCCAACGTTGCCTTGCCTCACATTGCCGGGGCGCTCTCGGCCGGGCAGGATGAATCCACCTGGGTTCTCACCAGCTACCTTGTCTCGAATGCGATTATCCTGCCGATCTCGGCCTGGGCAAGCGATCGCATTGGCCGCAAGCGCTTCTACATGATCTGTGTGTTGCTGTTCACCCTGAGTTCGCTGATGTGTGGACTTTCCACCACCCTGCCCATGCTGATCTTCTTCCGCGTGCTGCAAGGCGCTGGCGGCGGCGGCCTTGGCCCCAGCGAGCAGGCCATTCTCGCCGATACGTTCGAGCCGGAGCAGCGTGGCATGGGCTTCGCCATGTACGGCATGGCGGTTGTTCTTGCTCCCGCCATTGGGCCAACTCTCGGCGGCTATCTTACTGACAACTATTCATGGCACTGGATCTTTTTCATCAACGTGCCCATAGGACTGCTCTCTCTCTTCCTCACCTCGCGCATGGTGGAAGATCCGCCGTGGATCGGCGATGCGATGGAGCGCGCCAAGAGTTCCCCGGTCGATTACATGGGGCTGTCACTGATTGCTGTCGGGCTTGGAGCTCTTCAGGTCATTCTTGACAAGGGCCAGCGCGAAGACTGGTTTTCGTCGCACTTCATCCAGATATTCACGACCATCTGCGTCGGCGCGCTACTCGGATTTGTTGTGTGGGAGTGGCGTGAGCCGAATCCTATTCTCAATCTTCGTCTGCTCAAGAATCGGAATTTTGCCGTCAGCAACGTGCTTATGTTTACCCTGGGATGGGTGCTCTACGGCTCCACTGTGCTCATCCCGCAATTTCTTCAAACTGTCATGGGGTATACCGCGGAACTCGCAGGTATGGTGCTCTCACCCGGAGGGCTGGTAGTGATGGCCATGATGCCCATCGTCGGAGCCCTGGTTTCACGCGTTGATCCACGCAAGCTCATTGCCTTCGGTTTCATCACGCTTGCGGCGGCCATGTTCCACATGACCTCGATTTACATGGGCATTGATTTCAAGACCGCCATGATGTATCGCAACTATCAATCCATCGGACTGGCGTTTCTGTTTGTTCCCATCAATACTCTTTGCTACATGGGTGTTCCGCAGGAACAGAACAACCAGATCTCGTCGATGATCAACCTTATGCGGAATCTCGGCGGCAGCTTCGGAATCTCGTTCGTTACCACCATGCTTGCCCGCCGCGCCCAGGTGCATCAGACTTACCTCGCTGCTCACACGGCAAACTCCGGCCAGATGCAGAACATGCTCAGTGCCATGAGTTCTCCATATGCATCGCGCTTCGGTTCCGGCCCCGGCGCTGTCCATCAGGCCTACGCCAGCGTCTACGGAACGCTGCAGCAGCAGGCGGCCGTGCTCTCCTATCGAGACACTATCGCCATCATGGCAGTCATCATCGTGGCCGTCATGCCCCTGGTCCTGTTAGCTCGCAAGCCCAAGCCCGGCGAAGTACACCTGGGGCACTAAGCGAACGGACGTCATACAACACGCGTCCGAAATGGGATTCTGCAGACAAATCGGCTGCTGCCGTCAACCATCAACTATGTTCGCGCGTCTGATAGATAGCGCGCCTGGTGCACAGATGATTCACAAGCTGAGTCAGGGATGTTTTGTAAAGAAGTGTTTCTTGCTCTTAAGGCATTTGTAAAGAAGTGTCCATTTTGCGTTTTTCGGGAACTTTGTCAGCTACTAATGGCTATTCAAAGGGTTAGAAGTATTGATCACGAAGCTTGGGAGTTGCCATGTTGAACGGACTTGAGATGGAAGCGAGCCAGATGAACGAATTGAGCATGATCTGTGTGGATGAACACGCAGAGGCAAATAAGGGCGCGGAGCAGATACTGGTGGGCAGAAATCTCTTCGCCAGTGGGCTTCTTCGTTCCGGAACGCAGCCATTTGTCAGCCCGCTATCGCTGCGCTACTCGCTGCAGGAGCGTTACAAGGTCTGCACCGACCGCGGCCATTACAGCGTGACTCCCACAACCTTTGTTGTATTAGATGAAGGTCAGCGTGGTGAGATCGTCGTGGAACCAGGCGTTTGTCCGCGTGCCGTGACACTGGTCTTTGAGCAGAAGTATATGTCTGATATTGCGCGCAGCTTCAGCGCTCCGCTCACTTCAGCTCTCGATGTGGATCGCGATGGCATTGTGGTCCGATTTCCAGAGTGCATTCAGCACGACACGGCATTTGAAATCGGTCCCAAGCTGCGCTCGCTTAGTGCGGCATGTCTGCGCGGAGACAGCATTGAAAGCATCACCGACAAGTTCCGCTCCGTCACCGAATGCGTAGTGCTTGTGTACAGCGCAGCCAGCCGCCAGATTGAATCCATTGACAGCGTTCGCCCCGGAACCCGCGCCGAACTCTATCGCCGCATCCAGCGAGCTTATGTCTATATTCAGGACGCCTACACGGAAGAACTCTTTCTGGAGAAGATCGCCCGCGTGGCGTGCATGTCGCCGCATCATTTCCATCGCGTCTTCAGCCAGGTCTACGGAATTACTCCGCTGCGCGCGCTTGCGGATCGCCGCATGCAGATGGCCCACAAGCTTCTTGAGACCACGGACACGCCTGTCTCCGCAATCTGCCGCGCCGTTGGATATCACAGCGCGCCCACGTTCTCAAATCTTTTCCGCGCAAAGTTCGGACTGCCACCTTCGCTGTTGCAGCAGCGAAGCCGCAGAGTACGCGCACAGTAGCAGTGACGAAAGCAAAGCAGAGAGGCTGGCCGGCAGCGATGCCGGCCGTTTTTCTGTGGGCTGGATTCTTGCCGTTCCCAGTCACTTAAGGTTCTTCTTCAGTGCAAAATACAACTTCTCCGTGCAATCCACGCAATCACGTTGCTTCCTCAGTGTCCAGTCGCTTCCAGATACTTTTCCACCTCGATGGCCGCCATGCAGCCCGTACCCGATGCGGTGATCGCCTGGCGATAGCGCCGGTCGGCTACATCACCGCAGGCGTAGACGCCGGGAATGCCCGTATGCACGTAGTCACGCACTTTCAGGTAGCCGTCCTCATCGGTCTCCAGTGTGCCACGGAACATGGACGCGTTGGGAGTGTGCCCAATCCCCAGGAACATTGCGCTCGCCGGAAAATCCCACACCTTTCCGCTCAACACGTTGCGCAGCTTCAGTGCGGTGACTTCTTTGGCAGCCACGTCCATCACCTCTTCCACGACGGTGTCGGTCATGAAGTGAATTTTGTCGTGAACGCGCGCCCGGTCAAGCATGATCTTGCTGGCCCGGAAGGCGTCGCGGCGGTGGATGAGCGTGACCCGGCTGGCGAAGCGCGTGAGAAACAACGCTTCTTCCATTGCGGAGTCTCCGCCGCCAATCACGGCAATCTCCTTGCCGCTGAAAAAGAATCCGTCGCAGGTGGCGCAGGAAGAAACGCCGTGGCCGATGAGAGCCTTTTCGCTCGGAAGCCCCAGCCATCGCGCACTGGCGCCGCTGGCGATGATGAGCGCCCGCGTCCTGATCTGTTCTTTGCCAACCGTGAGCACAAATGGGCGAGAGGTCAGATCGGCAGCCGTCACGTGACCGACGCGGAACTCCGTGCCGAACCTCTCCGCCTGCTTGCGCATGTTTTCAATCAGTTCCGGCCCCTGGATTCCCTCCCGCCAACCGGGGAAGTTTTCCACCAAGGTCGTCATGGAGAGCTGTCCGCCGGGCTCATGCCCTTCCAACAAAAGCGGCTTAAGGTTAGCGCGGCCAGCGTAGATTGCGGCCGTCAGACCAGAACATCCCGACCCCATAATCACTACGTTACGAATTTCGTCTGCCATTGTTCTCTCATCTTTCGCCGCGGAGGATTTAATTGCCGGAGCGTCTTATCCGCGGAATACTGAGATCGCGAATTTGTGAACTTTCTTAATGATTCTCCGCAGCGGCTTTGGATTCTTTGTGTCTGGGCAGGTGCGCCAGTTCAGCCGGAACCACGGTCTTTACCGCCATCGCCACACGGTACTGTTGCAGGATCTCACGCCCAGTTGCGAAGAGTGGCCCATAACTTGATTGATCGACCGCACCGCATCGTGCCAGCACAATCGAAGGCTTGCCGAATCTTTCAATCCGTATCCGGTCAGGCGGAGTATCCAGCTTCACCACTTGTGAAGGAGCGCCGGTCACCGAATCCGAGATCAGGATTTGCAGCACCTCGCGGCTATCGCGCAAGTGCAGCGCCAGAACTTCGCTGATCGCCTCACCTTCCACGCTCAAGGAGTATTGCGCATCCGTCAGCACCGCCTTCTCCGGAAACTCCCGGCGAATGCGCACCCACGTGGAGGGAGTCGTCCCGCTTCCGGGCGGAGCTCCGGCGGCGCGTGCTTCTGCTTCGCTCAGCGTGGTGAGGCCGCGCGAGATTTCGAAATCTGCCACAAATGAAGGTCGCTCCTTGACCCGCGTCAGGGCTTTCCGCATTTCCTCGAGATCGGACGCAGCCGGACGGCAGGTATTCAGAAAGTTCACCTGGATCTTGGGCTGAGGGGCGGCGGTTGGAGAAGGTACGTCCTGCGAACGAGAACTGGCCGCCAGCAACGTGCCAAGCGCTACCGGAATCGCCAGCGTTCTAAGCATCATGGATTTCATTGCAACTTTGCGCACCGCAAAATTGTAAATGACCGGGACAGAGACTGCTCTTCTGCTTCCAGCTATAATTCGGCAATCCGGGGCGCATGACGAATTCGACCCTCCAATCCGTGTACCACGCACTTGACCGCCATGGCCTGATCCCCCATACGCGTCTGGCACGCCTTGGGTTTGCCCTTGGCTTGATCGCCGGCGCGTGGACGCTGATCGGCACCCACGGCTTCAGCTTGAGCTATTTGATTACGCTGCTGCTCTTCTTCGGTTGCGCGCTTATCCTTGCGTCCCGCGCCTTTACCCGGCACTTCATGTGGAGGCTGCGCAATCGTCTCATCGTCACCTACGTTTTTATTGGCGTGATTCCGCTAGTGCTGCTGGCCACCATGGGATTTGTTGCCGGATACCTGTTCGCCGGACAGTTCTCCACTTTCGTGGTCACCACCGATGTGCGCAACGAACTGCGCCGCATTGAGGCCGCCAATCGCGCCATCACCCACCAGGCTGCCGGAATCCTGCGCCACAGCGCAACTCTCGATCCCCGTCAGCTCGCGGTCAACAACGAGGCATTTCCAGGCCGGCAGATCACGGTCTACTACCGTGGACACGCCGACACTCTGATTGCCGGTGAGCAGTCCCATGAACTTGCTTCGCCTCGTCCGGATGTGCCGGAAACCGTGCTGAGTGTGGACAATGGCGAGCTCTATCTGAGGGCCGTGAACCGGGCGCGGTTGTCAGAGAGTTCTGGGGACGAGTTGGTGATGGTCTCCAGCGTGCCCCTCGATAAGCCGCACATGGAGGCGATCATCGCCAACATGGGAGTAATCAACCTCTATGGCGAGCAACCTGCGTACGCCACCGCGTCCGAACGCAGAAGGCATGTCACCATGAACGAAGCAGACCTGGCAACAGCTCTCAAGGTGAACTGCGGCACCATGCCACCTCCGGCCTCGCGTTTTGACGTTGAGTTTGTGCCCTTTGCCTCTATCCTGAGCGCGACCCATTGGCAGAGTGGAAAACCGAACACGCTGCTGCTCACCGTGCGCACCCGGCCATCTCTGCTCTACGGCAGGCTCTTCCGGACACTCGGCGATATGACCTCTGCCATCGTGGTTCTGCTGGTGTTGATCGCGCTGGTCTTCGCCCTGATCGAGATTGTGGCCCTGGTCATTGGTGTGCGCCTTACCCGCACCATAACCTTATCCGTCGCCAACCTGTACGAGGCTACGCAGCATATCAACCAGGGAGACTTCACCCACCGCATCGAGGTTCGCTCGCAGGACCAGCTAGCCTCGCTTGGATCATCCTTCAACTCCATGACTGAGTCGCTGCAGAGGCTCATCGCCGAGCAAAAGGAGAAGCAACGCATCGAGAGCGAGCTCCACATCGCCAAAGAGGTACAGGATTTGCTCTTCCCACGCGATGCCTCCGACTTGGACGGCCTCGAACTTCATGGCATCTGCCGGCCGGCGCGCACCGTCAGCGGAGACTACTATGACTTCCTTCCGGTGGGCGCTAACGCTGTGGGCCTGGCAGTGGGAGATATCAGCGGTAAAGGCATTTCAGCAGCCTTGATGATGGCGACGGTTCATGCCTTTGTGAGGGCGCACACGCTGGTGGAGCACATTCCCGCGGCGCAACCCTCATCCGGCCAAGGCAGCGTGGCCGTAGCTAATGGTGAGAGCAACCTCTGTCCGGCTCCCGGAACAGTGCTGGCGCTGCTCAATCAGCAGCTCTACCGGAGCACTCCGGCACAAAAATACGCCACTATCTTTCTCGGATTCTATGACCAGCCGACTCGTCAGTTTACTTACTCTAACGCAGGGCATCTGCCGCCGATTGTGGTCTGCGCCAATGGCAGCACGCACCTGCTGGATGTAGGAGGAACCGTGGTGGGACTGTTCGGCGATATGGTCTACCCGGAAGGGCGGGTCACGCTGAATCCAGGAGACATTGTGGTGGCTTACAGCGATGGCATTACCGAACCGGAGAACGACTTTGGCGATTTCGGCGAAGAGCGTCTGACGCAGATCGTTCTGGAAAACCGCGACCTCCCGTTGCCTCGCATCAGCGAAGCGATCCTCAACGCCGTTACCGACTGGATCGGCGGCGAAGAACAGCCCGACGACATGACGATTGTGCTAGCCCGCGCCAGGTAAAGTGTGTTGTGCAAAGCTGGGTACATGGGTCGCGCGCCGCTTCCATTAACCGGAAACGACGTGTGAGTGCATAACCAGGAATGGCAACGCCTCTTGTTCGCCCAAGCTCTTGACCGGACGCGGGGCACTTCGCTCTACTTCGAAAACCTGCGACAGCCAATCCTCCGGCGCACCCTCTTCCTCCTGATTGAATATCTCGTCTTCGATGAAAGGCATTGTTTCTCTCCGTCCTAATTAGACTCCAGTAAAAGCGGCGATTCCAAATTCTAAGACAAGGAAAGCGGGCTCATCCCGTTTCAGGATTCCGATGAATACACATTGTTTTAACTTTGTGCCTACGGTTTGGCCCTGCGTCGCCCTGAGCCTTTCCTTCGGGGATCATTTCTCTCCAGTGACCCTCGAATTTGAAAGACTTCGACTCAGAAACCAGCGCTTGCACTACTTCCAGTGCAGTTCTGCGTGAGCTGCTGCAAAGCGAATACGTGCGCTCCATGGATTGAAGGTCTATGGTGTATTGGTCAGGGTCAAGAAGCCACTGATCCAGCAGGCATAAAGCAAGCAGGTTGACGAAGGATTCAGCTATGAAAGAGTCTCGTTTTGAGCTGCCGCTCATCGCGCGCGCCGGAACCCATCCGGAGCGCACCGCGATCATCGATTCGAAGGGTACGTTTACCTACGGGGATCTACTTGAGGCCTCAGCCCGGTTCGCGTCGGCGCTGCTGGATGGTCATGGAGATGATCTTGCCGAAAGACGTGTGCTGTTCCTCGTCGCACCGAGCTTTCCGTGGGTGGCAGTGCAGTGGGGCATCTGGCGGGCAGGCGGAATCGCAGTACCGCTTCCGCAAGGCTCCCCGGCCACAGAACTCGAATACATTATCGACGATACACAGCCCGCAGTGCTGGTCGCAGATGCCGCTGGCGCAAAAGTGCTCGCCCCGATAGCGGAGTCGCGGGGGTTGCGCCTGCTCTCTTGTGACTGCGCTCTCTTTCTTGAAACTGGCAAGTTGCCCGAAGTTGACCCCAAACGTCGCGCAATGATTCTTTACACCAGCGGAACCACCAGTCGTCCGAAGGGTGTGGTCACCACTCACGAGAACATCACGGCCCAGGTCACGGCCTTGGTCGGCGCGTGGCAGTGGACTTCCGACGATAAAATCCTGCTCTTTCTGCCGCTTCATCACGTTCACGGAATCATCAATGTGGTTTGTTGCGCCTTGTGGTCGGGTGCGACATGCGAAATGCTGCCGCGCTTTGAAGCCGAGGCGGTCTGGAATCGGATTGCCGGAGGTGGCATGACCTTGCTCATGGCCGTGCCCACGATCTACGTACGGTTAATCTCTGCATGGGAAGCCGCGTTGCCGGAGCGTCAGGCTGTTCTGAGCCATGCTTGCGCGAAGCTTCGATTGATGGTGTCAGGTTCGGCGGCACTCCCTGTCTCCACATTGAACCGGTGGAAACAGATCAGCGGTCACACGTTGCTCGAGCGCTATGGTATGACGGAGATCGGCATGGCTCTGTCGAATCCTCTGGAAGGTGAGCGGGTGCCCGGGAGCGTCGGTATTTCGCTGCCGGGAGTTGAAGTGCAACTGGTGGATGAGCACGGAGAAATGGTTGCGGCGGATGCTTCCGGAGAGATCGAGGTCCGTGGCCCGAGCGTGTTCAAGGAGTACTGGGGCAAGCCGGAAGCGACTGAGAAGAGTTTTCGCGATGGGTGGTTTCGCACGGGCGATGTGGCAGTAATAGAGAACCGACGCTATCGCATTCTGGGGCGAATGAACATTGACATTCTCAAGACGGGCGGACACAAGGTCTCAGCCCTGGAAGTGGAGGAGCAACTTCGCGAGCACCCGGCGATTGCGGAATGCGCCGTGGTTGGCGTTCCCGATCCGGAGTGGGGAGAGCGCGTAGGCGCCGCTATTGTAATGCGCGATAGCAAAACGCTCAACCTTGAGAGCCTGCGTGCATGGGCGAAGGAACGGCTCGCAGCGCACAAGATCCCCTCGCGGCTTCTGCTAATTGACGCGCTGCCGCGAAATGCAATGGGGAAGGTGACGAAGCCTGCAATCCTCGAACTTTTCATCCGGCCCCGCGAGGGCGACAAACTCGAGTAGGCGAGAGTCTTCCGGAGCGTAAGCCGATACAATCATCTGCGGACAGGACCGCACCTATGGCGCCACAGGAAATTTCCGCTGCCGCAGACACCCGCAAGCGCATACTCGCGATTGTCGGAGCCTCATCGGGCAATCTGGTGGAGTGGTTCGATTTTTATGTCTATGCCTTTGGCGCGATTTACTTTGCGTCCGCCTTTTTTCCTGGCGGCAATCCAACCATTGAACTGCTGAAAACTGCAGGTGTGTTTGCCGTAGGTTTCTTGATGCGTCCTATCGGTGGCTGGCTATTCGGACGTCTCGCCGATAAACATGGCCGCAAATCCGCGATGATGACTTCGGTGCTGCTGATGTGTGCCGGCTCATTGCTGATCGCTTTCCTCCCCACCTATGCCATGATCGGCATAGCGGCACCGGCGCTGCTCCTGCTTGCACGCTTGTTACAGGGTTTGTCCGTCGGGGGTGAATACGGCACCAGCGCAACCTACATGAGTGAAGTTGCGCTCAAGGGGCGGCGTGGGTTCTTTGCATCGTTCCAGTACGTGACGCTGATTGGCGGACAACTGCTGGCGGTGCTGGTGCTTGTGATACTGCAGCAACTGTTGACCACGGAGCAGCTTAAAAGCTGGGGTTGGCGTATTCCATTCATACTGGGCGCATGTGCCGCGATCATTGCGCGATACT
>Ga0302140_10008681_pt1 | contig 12625 bp, 14 predicted proteins | sample I_Bog_E1_1_FD_202095 | JGI IMG/M metagenome (GOLD analysis project Ga0302140, IMG submission 202095) | Peat permafrost microbial communities from Stordalen Mire near Abisko, Sweden - I_Bog_E1_1 | ecosystem: Environmental > Terrestrial > Soil > Wetlands > Peat | place: Sweden: Abisko, Stordalen...
GCGGAGGACACCTTGTCAGACAAAACAGTAACAATTGAGGCAAACGTGCTTGAGCAAATCACATTGGCTTACGATGCAGGTCCGGCGGCGATCGGTCGGGCGCTCGCAAGTATTCACGAGTTCCTTGAGGATGTGTTCATCGAAGCGACACATAGTCGGGAATTGAAGGTAGGCACACAGCCGAGCGTTGTCATGTCGAACATCGTGGCCAGTCTCGGGCAAGCGGCGCAGATTTTCGGGGCATCGTCCGGGCTTGCCGGTGTGCAGATGGTTCCCCCTGGCGCGAACGTTCGGCAGATGCAGTAGGCATCTCATGTCGATCTTGGCCGACTTCAAAGCGAGCGGGTACGCTATCGGAGACCTGCAGGCTGTCCGGTATGACCGGAACAGTCCGCTGTTTCCAGATGGATACCTCGGGTTTCTTTATCGCGGCTTAGGTGAGGGTAGGAGAAACGGTTTCAGGCGCTCAAATCTGCAAATGACCTTTACCGGCATGACAGATTTGAGCTTCGATGCCATTGTCTCCTACCTTGCAGCCCAAAAGTTGATCGTTCTCGGCAAGTGGGAAGGCCAAACCTTCAGGACAGCCGGGATATGTTGGCCCAACCTGCTCCTAGCTGAACGGCGTACCGGATTTGGTTCCTACACGGCTCTCCGCTGGATATGGGGTTCGCCGGAGGAAGAGATTTTCGGGATGCTTGGGATTGCGGCATTGTTCGAGGAATTCAACCTGATCCAGCTTCACGGCCAGCGGTATGCGGAGAATCATTTGACGGCGCGGTTTATGGCGCGATTCGGGTTCAAGGACGTCTCTGGGCCGATTCCAAGACTCTTGGCGAAGGCTGGAGAAGCGGAACCGAGGCCTGGAATCATCTCCACGCTCTCCCGCGAGGACTTCGAGAGGAACTGCGAGGAGCGGATCGCGGCGGCTGCCGGGCGAATTTCCTTGGCTATTTCCTAGAAATTCATAGCTCATAGGATTAACATGGTGACGAAAGTAACCGTAGCCTATGAGCGGTCCTAGTCAAATCGGTGTTTCCTCGAATGTTACCTCTGGCGAGCAGTCTGCCATTGATGCCCTTGTTGGGATTGCAGGGACTCAGCAAAACGAGGCATCGCAACTGTTCCAACTTGGGTTGCCGGCCGAGACTCAGGCGGTCCAGCACGAGCAGGCATTAGCCTCCGGTTCTCCGCAAGCCATCAGCACGGCCATAGCGCCCGCCGCGCAACAGATCCAGCAAGCCACAGCCTCGGCCAAGCAAAATATCATTCAAAACGCTCCGGCTGGCGGGGAAAAGAACCTCGCCATCGAGCAGGCGGATGTGAACCAGGGGGCGCAGATTGGACAGGTCGCGTCTCAGGGGTATCTTGGCTCGTTTGGAGCGTTGGGGCAACTTGGAGCGCAGACTACAGGTCAATCTACACAGGCGACTTCAGAGGCTTTGTCTGGGTTGGGAGAAGGTCTTTCAGGGTACGGCCAGATTGGCAACCAACAGTTGCAGAGTCAGCAATTGCAGTTGCAGCAAAAGGGCGAGCAACTTGGGTTAGTTGGTTCATTGGCGGGCGCAGGAGCAGGCGTTGCTGGCGCGGCGATTGGAGTATAATAGATGGCGACCAGCACTCCTAAGTTTGACCCCTTCAATCCGAGCGCATACACTGCCCCAGAGTTACCCCAGGTGCAGACGCCTACGCCTACGGCAGCGATGGCTCCGGCAAATACGCCGCCGCCTCAGCAACCCGCAATAGGACCCGGCAAGGTAGGCTCTGCTGCGCTAATCGCCGATCAGGTGATGCGGGGGTTTGCGTCCGGTTTGGCTCAGGGGCAAATGGCCCGCGCTCAGAAACTCCAGAAAACCTCACAGGCCCTCCAGTCGAGTTATGGTCTGGCAGCCAAGAACCTCACCGATGTAGTCCAGCAATACAACGTGACGCCGCAGCAGTTGGGCGCCATACAACAGGGAAAGACACCGCCTCCGGGGGCCGATGGGAAGCCATTGGACGATTCTGCTATCAAGGCCCTCCAGTCGGCCAGCAGCGCCGTGCAGGGCTCGTGGGGGGCATGGACACAATGGCAAGGGCAGCACATCGACCCGCAGAAGTCCGACAAGAAGGGCGGCAAGGGCAAGAAGGATCAAAGTCAGCAACAGCCGCAGGGTAACCCTCTCCAGAACGCCATCCGCAAGGTAGGCGATGCGATGCGGGGGAACGACCCTGCCGCGGTATCGCAAGCTGTCTACCAGTTCTGGGTAGCGAACGGCCCTCCGGTGTACCACTCGCTCGATGCGCAGATGGCGCAGGCGGGGCAACGTGGCGCTCAGGAGAAATTGCAATCGACCGAGACCGGCAACCAACAGGCAGTACAGGACGCCATCGCAACCCGCAACAAGTATGCTGGAGTGGACCCGAGCACACTGAAGCCGGAGGATCAAGCGCATCTGAAATCGGCAATCGCGCTACTGGATGAGAATAAACCTCCATCTACTAAAACCCCAAAGGGGCTCAAGGTGATGGGATCGGAGACACTGCCGCTCGGGCTTGAGAATCAAGACACCGGCCAGCAATATCTTCCATCACAGTTGGGTTCGAATGGTAATGCTCCGCCTGAATACAAAGAAGCATGGAAAACCTTGCAGGAGGCCAAAACTGCCAAGCAGGCCGAAGAAGACAAAAAGGAAGACGAGCGCATTAAGCATGAAGCGCGGGTGCTTGGAGCGTCGTTTGAGCGCATGGGCATGCAGCAGCAGTTCTCTGAATTGATGGCGCAGTACCGTTCCGATCTCGGCACTTATCGTGCTCTCAATAAGACAGCCGAAGATTCCGAAGCATTGGTTAAGTCTCTAGAAGATCAGTACCATGCGCCTCCAGGAAGCCGTGCGGTTGCCGACAATATGCTACAAAACTTCTATACTACCGTAGTCCAAAAGGGAGGTCGAAAGACGGCTGCGGAACTCGCTCTTACCACGCATATTGGAGACCTTGAAACCAACCTCAAGCAGAAAGTAGACAAGATCACGTCTGGCGAATTGCCGCAACCATTACGAGAGGCACTGTTGAATGGAATGAAGGCAGTTGCCCAAGAGCAGCGCGAAGAGGCCGACAAAGCCAAGCCGGAACTCCCGCAGGTTACAGCCCCACATACTGCATGGAAACTGCCAGATGATGCCCCAGCTGCCCCCAAAGAAAACGGGAAAGTCCTCAAGGCTGACGGAAAGGTGATCGCAAAGAGCAAGGGCGGTCGGTGGGTTGAACCGTAATGTCAACACAGTACAGCATTGAGGATGCTCCAACCAATAAGGGAACGGTACCACTCCTTAATAAAAAGAAGGATGCCGTTAAGCGGTATAACGCGCCTACTTCCCGTTACACGATTGAGGATGCCCCTGCGGCTGACGTTCCACGTGGAACTTCTTCCGTGTCGGCGGACGCTGCCCTTGAACCTACCCCCCCAGCGCCTCCAACCGGCATCCGCGACACGATCATCAACTTTTTTAAACCACTCTCCGAAAAGGAGCGCGGCGATATTGAATCTATTCTAGGTAAATATGCCGGTCCAGCCGCAGAGGGTATAAGTAATGCGGCGATGGGAGCCACGTCTGGCGTTCTTCAACTTGCACTTCATCCTATTGGTTCGATCTACGGATCGGCTCAGACTGCAGCGGACGCGCTCAATCAACTGTTCCCAGATGTGGGCCTAAATTCGAGGCAAAAGGCAGCCAAGGCATCCTCGCTCGCCCGGCTGAAATCGCAGTGGGATCAAATCAAGGAAAACCCCGATTGGAGCCTCGGAAATCTTGTTGGGGCTATTGAAGGCGGCAAGATAATCGGCGAGGGTGCCGGACCTGTAGTAGAGGGTGCCATAGACACCGCGAAGAAAATACCTACAGCTATCCCCGATAAATTTGGGCCACGGGGAGTGACTGTCGGAAGTGAAACTATTCCACTCACAGTAGGCGAGGCGGAGCCTGGAAGTTCGGCCGGCAAACTGCAATCGAATCTAAAGCGATCAGGAACTGGTAGTGATCGATTTGAGAAGGTGGAAAATGCGCAGCAGCAAGCCGTAAAAAACGTTGTCCGTACCACTGCGCAGCAGACATCTGGAGCCATCGGCCCGATGCAGGCCGAACCCGCAGATGTCGTTAACGATGCAGCTACTGCGTCTTTTGCTCAAGCCTCGCCGCTTTACGATAGCCTCGATGCTTCGCTAGTGAAAGTCCCCGACGCGCTCAAGGATGTTTCACGTATCACGCAGGATGCGATAACAAAAGCGCGAAAACTTGGTATTGAGGTGGGGGATGATTCGGTAGACCTGAGCAAAATTACACCTGACAAAGACGGCGGGATTCAGTGGGGCGGAACGCGCATATCGAAGGCTACACATCCGGAACGGTGGGAAGAACTTGTCAAAGCCGGAATCATCGACGACTCGGGGCAAGCAACCCCATTGAGGGCTTACAGGATGGTGCGCTCACAGTTGCTCAAAATGCAAAGGTCTACATCTGATTCTGCGCTGCGATTCGCAATCGGAAAAGACATCGAGACCATGACCGATAACATCAATAAGGCTATTAAGGGTACGGAAGTCGAGAAGGACTTTACGGAGGCTAACCGGTTATGGTCCAAAGGTAAAGCCCTTCAAGATGTTTCAGAGGCCGTGAGGGATGCTACAAAAGGAACGCCATCTACCGCCCAGGCTCCCGGAATAGAAAAGGTGCCGACCAAACTCCAAGGGGTATCTCTCGTATCGAAGTTGAATGATCTTTATGAGGATGGAACACTGGAGAAAGCGTTCACTCACGATGAAATTGCAAACCTTAGACAAGCTGCCGATATTCTAGACCGCATTCAAAGGAACCCGATAGGAAGAGGATCGGGAGAATCCATGTCGATGGCGCGTGGCCTGACTCACGCCATCAGAGGAAATACCGGGCCGCTCATTGGCGCTGGAATCGGCGCGGTTACTGGAGGTTTGCGTGGTGCTGAGTTGGGCGCTGGAATCGGGTTTGTATTACAGAAAATCGGAGAGCAGGGACTAGTCCGCGTGATGACAAAACTTAATGGCGTGAAGGCTCTTAAGTCGCTGGAAGAAGCCAAGACTCCAGCACAGGCGAGTACTGCCATAGGTAATATATTGGCAGTGTCCATAGCGGCTAACCGGCCAAAAAATCAGGAGGCTAAGCAGTGATCGAACTTCAAGATGGCTTCTACTTCGACGTAGAAGGCGGGACTATCGTCAAATCGGTAGGAGAGAATCAGTGTTCCCTTTACCCGCGCGGAGTTAGTTCTATGGATGGGGGCTTTCTGATTGACCGTCCTGCTCTTGAGGTGGCGACGGATATTGCTGAGGAGTTGGAGTCTATGGAAGATACCGGCGATCAGGAAGAATAGGCTTATCTATCTGCAAATCTCTCCAATTGCCGAAATAAACGCCTTTGGATTGAGTGCGGTATCTGAGTTTGCGGGTGCGCATCAGTTTGTTCACATTCCCGGCGATGCGCGACGCCTTCTTGTTCTTGATTTCCGGAACTGCTTCGATAATGCCCATTGCCTCCATGAAGTTCTTATAAATCTCCATGCCGCGGATTGCGCGTTCGTTGACCGGCAACTTGGCGACCCTGGCCAACTCCATCTCAACGCGCTGGTCGTATCCCATCGGTAATGACGGATCGCACCATTCTCCCGAGTGTAGGTTCGCCATGATCTGAAAGAACATCTGGCGGTCGAAGCGGTGTTTTGTGTAGGCCGGATGGATTTCGGATACGAGAGTGTAGAAGTCTTTCACGGTCAATAGTGCGCCCATCTCTGGATCTGAGTAGATGGGAATGTTGCGGTCCCTGATCATCCCTCTCAACTTGTCGTATTCAATGCCGAGAGCCTTGGCCGCGTGCTCGAGCAGTACGATCGGGATAAACGGGGCAAGACCGATTGCGGCTCGGGACCGCTTTAATGGCTGCCTGGGCTCGGGTTGGCTTTCTTCTATGGGTGCAGACCTGGGAGCCGGCCTGTCAACCAAGTGCGGCCGGATGCGAACCATCTTCGCTCGCTGGCCGCCGTACTCCAGAAATCCCGCTTTCACCAATCTTGAGAGTTGCTCTGGAGTGGTGTCTATGTCGAGGATGGAGCAGCGACGGTGTGCAACTTCAGCAAACTTGAACTCGCGTAGGTCGTACTTTGCCACAAGCCTACAGGCGATCCAGCAGTCGTGCTCGGACATGCGAGAGAGGGCGGAGAAGCCTTCAGTGTTGAGCATATGCTAGGCGATGTACTCGATGCGCAGGTTCGATTCGGCCATCGCCTCATCCACAACTCGGTCGATGTCCTTTAGTGTTCCGAGTCGGCGAAGCGTTTCAACGCGGTGCCACGCCTTGAACACTGGAGTCTCAGCGCATTTACGGAAAGCCTCTTCCTTATTCTTGCGCTGGTCGCGCCCGTCCCGATGCTCTGCGCGGGCTCCTGATGCCGTATGAATGCAGCGGACGCCGTTCTGCTTTGCGTTCCGATGCTGGCCACCGTTGCCACCTGTGCAGAATGTTTGAAACTCGAAATCCTTCGCCGTGAGCGAAAAGAGTAACTGTTTTTCCGTCATATATTCGCCTCACTTTGTTATTATTGGGGTGTCGGTGTTATCAGCACCGGCTCACACCAAACAGGAGGCAATTCCTGCATGACACCCCTTCCCGAAATCATACCATCCGCAGAAGTAGTCTACTGTATGTGCGGTTGCGGAAAACCATCGCCCATCAGTAAGGAAAACCGCCCGGGTCGTGGGATGGTAAAAGGGAAACCCCTGAAATATCTGCGAGGCCACCAAAACAGAATCCGGTTAGAACTTGATAACGATAGGCACTTCAAGATCGACGGAGAGCCATGCCGATTGATTCCTCTCACTCGCGGCCTGTATGCAATCGTTGATGCCGATAATTACGAATGGTTCATGCAATGGAAGTGGCACGCATCTTGGATGGGAGACGTTAACGCGTATTATGCGCACAGAAATCTGCGAGTAGATGAGACGGGTGATTCTTCTCTCCATCAAGTGATTTCAATGCATCGGGCCGTGATGGGCTTATCTTATGGAGACGAACGCAAGGTAGACCACAAGTATTCCCTAGCAACGCTCGACAATAGACGCAGCAACCTAAGATTTACAGACACTGGAGGAAACGCGCAGAATGCCAAACTTCCATGCACAAACACAACCGGTTTTCGTGGCGTGGTCTATTACCCTGGAAGAAGAGCATTTTCTGTATTTATCCAAGAGAATCGAAAAACCAAATATCTGGGTCGCTATATTGATGTCGAAGTAGCCGCACGAGTTTGGGACCGCGAAGCCCTACGAATCTATGGTGAATTTGCGCGGTTGAATTTCCCCAAAGAGATTGAATTGCGCCGTGCCGAGTTGGCGGATCAGGGGATGATGATAGGCTGCGTGAAGTTATTAAATGCAGCCTCATAGGGCCGAATTACGCCTGAAACGCAAGAGCAAGTTGGACAAACCACGAGGGCTACTGACATGCCTGTTTCGTAGTCGAAATCTCGGTATATGACAGGCATATTTTCGATATGACTGCAAATAAAAGAGAACTGCCCTGTAGCTGAAAAAACGGGGGTAGTCGAAAACGGGGCTATCACGCTTGATGGATCGGATACCTGCGGTGGTAGCACTGGTGAACCGGCAGGACCGGGTTGTGTAAACCCGAACCCTCCAGAACCGGGAGCACCCACAACCCCTCCAGGGAATAGCATTCGTCCGATTTGCCAAGAGTTCTGCATCTCTTCCCCTAATAGCAACCCTGGTACGCCTCTATGCTCGGTAGGATGACCTGCTCCCTCAAATACTCCTCGAACGTCACTCCCACCTGTCCCATGCCCTCATACTGCGCATGGAGAGACGGAACGATATCGGGACTGAGAGTGATGGACAGCGTGAAACTGCCGTCCCTATTCTTTTGTCCCGGCATTATGGCTCCGAGTTTCCCATCCGATTCCAGTAGAACGATTCTGGCGATGGCGGTTTGGAGATTGGCTTTGTGGGTCACAATCTCGGCTGCGAGGGCGTCCCGGTCAGCCTTGAGGGTTTGGACTTCATCGAAGGCTTCGCGGAGTTGGACGGCGACTGGCTTGACTGAGCCTTCCTCTGGTGCGAGTGTGGCGTTCTGTTTCAACGTATCCTCCAAATTCCCGCCGCACTTTTGCGGTATGATGGTATTTTAGACCAAACATGGCGTAACAGCGAGTGCTTTCCTATCTGTCGATGTCCGTCTTGAACACCTTGGCGTCTCCGCGTGGTCGTATCATCTTCCAAATTATCGGCGCGTAATCCTTGCCGTCGAGCATCGCAAAGAGGATGGGCGTCACTAGATGCTTGCCAACGGCGTAGAGTGCAAACTGCTTTCGCTGCTCTGGCGTGGCGATGATTTTCTCGCCTTCATACTCCAACATTGCCGCCAATGCGGATTGTTCCAGCGTCCTGTATGCGGATAATAGCTGTGCTTCAGCTTTCCGCGTGATTGTCGGCACGCTGGCAGGGAAGTTCTCTGGAAGGGTCTCTGGATGCCGCGAGTCCGCATAATTCCAGAACTTAACAAATGGACGCGCGACTATTTCCCCGGTCGATGGCCTCCACACCAAACCACGGCACTTGTCAGTCACCTCGTTCCATAATTCTGGAGTGTACTGAGCTTTCTGCGTGTAATTAAGAATGCTTAATGGATAAATGGGGTGTATCTGCTCCTTAACCATCCCATCAGCAATCTGTTGTATCAACTTCTCGCGGTCAACGTAATCGAACAATTGCATCAGAAATCCTCGCACTCCCCACGTACCGGAATCACCCGAACGCCGTTGGCTCTCCAGACTTCGCGGATAACGCATGGCCGGTCGTCAATCGCAAAGGCAATCTTATCTTTCGGTAGATGTTTGAGAATGTCACTTTTTACCATCACGTCGGGCCTCTTATCCCCACCGGCCCGCATGAAGATCCAGTCATACCCTATACCATGCTTCCGAAGCCAGCGTATAGTTTCAGTTTGGTAGGTATCTGGTCTCCCCGAAACGAGGCATATCGTGTGTTCATTCTTCAATTCCTGCACCCATCGGACCACAAGGTCAATTGGTGCGTCATTTCCAAGCAGCGCGTAGTATGAATCCCAATCCTTTTTCTCTTGTTTTACAAAATGCTCGCGATGGTCACCGTTTGCCAGTGTGCCGTCAATGTCACACAAAACGATTTGGCGGTCTCCATACTTGATCATGCCGTTAAAGAGAGCCATTCTGTCGATCACTGCGCGGCCAACGCTGGTAACTCTATTACGGTCGCGCTCGCGGCACTCTTCGATTGAAGTGACCATGCCGCCAACCTCAAACTTTTGGCCGTGGTCGCTCGCAAAACCATTCCACATATCGAAATGCTTCTTGCTGAGATTTGTATCGTCAATGATAGGGTTGAGGCCATGCTTGAAGAGGACCTCGGCAATCGCTTTTTCGCAATCGATTACTACCTGTTCACGCTTGCCTGTCCACACCGACTCGAACAGCATTGCCCGGAGGTCGTCGCGGTTGATACGGGCCTCGCTCCCGTTCTCTCTTACCATCCTTCGGGCGACGGTTGTCTTTCCGCTTCCCGGCAGACCAGACATCATTGTGATTTTCACGGAATTCCCCTTGAGGTAGAAGGTTATAATAGTGTCTGCATACAGACAAGGAAAATCCGCACTAGTGTAGTATTATTGTCGTAACGGAGGACCTGATGGCACCCCGCAAACTCGATCTCGCCACAAGCAGCAACGTGAGGGATGCTGCTTACGATCCCGATACGCAGCAACTCGATTGCTCGTTCTGGTCTGGAAGTTCTGGCTATTATGCCCAAGTCCCGGCCCAAGTAGCTCAAGAGTTCGAGCGGGCCTCTAGCCCTGGTCGATTCGTCCATACCTACCTGAAAGGCACCTTTACCTGGGTTCCTCTCTAGGAAAAACCCTGCAAATAGAGTGACCAAAGTAACCACTTGCGCTAAACTTGCGCCGTGGCCACCAATTTACACGTTCTCGCCCCTCCCCCTTCCGTAGCTCAGGAAGCAGTCCTCTGCGACCTCCGTATCCGCTCTGCAATCAAGGCTTACCACCGCTCTTTCGGCTCTCTGGCTCACTGGAGTTGGAAACTGAAAGCCATGGATGGCTATGAAGTGTTGGGCTATCCCAATGAGCACGAATACTTTGTAAGCCTTGGAGTGAGCCGGTCATGGTACTACCATGCTGTAGCCATCGGGCAGGCTTGCTCTCACCTGACAGAGCAGGAATTGGGCGATATTCCGGTCGGGACGGCAGAACTGATGCTTTCCGTGCGTCCGGAAATCAAGACGCTCTACCCGTGGGCGGAAGAGGCCAAAACTCTCACTTACACCCAATTCGCCAGAAACATCGAAGAGCGCAACGCGACCATTCCAGGCGAAAGCAAGGAGCGGATGGCGGTTCTGTCAATCCGCGTCCCGGCAACGGCCAAGGAAGCTATTCTCGGCAACCTGGAAGCGTTCAAAGAGCGGAACGAACTAGCCTCGCCCGGTCAAGCTCTTGAGTTTGTGGTTGCCGATCGATTCGACCGGAGGAATGTTCTCGCCTGCATCGAGTCGGCGCGGAAGACCTTCGGATGGTGCGCCGATTACATCAAGCGCAACTTTGAATCAGAAGCGAAGTTGACGGAAAATCTTCAGGCAGCCCGCGCCAAGCTCGAAGAAGCGTACATGGAGATCATCGCGGCCAACCGGGAGGATAGAGACGATGCGATACGCGAGACGCAGGCTCCTGCCGCCGCGGGGCAGGCAGAAGGCGACCAAGACGACGCTGGATGGCCGAGTGGTGACGAAGCAGAACGAGGCTGGGTATGACGCTAGGCGCCATCTCAAAGGGGTCTTCTTTCGTCGGCAGAACGGTTTGTGTCTCGTCTGCCACGAAGCGCTTGGAAGCGCTCTGGAAAGCGTGTTGTGGGAAGACAAGCCGGGAAAGAGGCGTGACGCGGCTTATGACGAGGACGGGGGCGAGATTGGCGGACTTTGCCACAGTAAGTGCAAGAGGGATGCGGTGGATTCAATGGATAGTCTGCCCGATCCTGGCGCTGGCTTTTCCGTTGGCGGTTAGAAGCCAGGCGTCCGTTGTCATATCGGGTCAAGTCGTCAATCTTCAAGGCGTGCCGCAACCATTCGCGACGGTTAGGATTTGCCCGCAGACGGCATCGGGGATACCTTGCACGCCTCTGGCTTCGATCTACTCCGATCCAGGGTTGACTACTCCGATTGCCAACCCGACCGCAGCAAATCAGTACGGATTCTTTTCTGTCTTTGTCGGCACGGGAACGAGCTTATATCAGGTTCAAACAACCTACGGAACGACCACCTACCCGTACTGGGCTAACGGGTTCATTGGCGGCGTGGCATCTTTTTCGCCAACCGGATTGCAGTTTGCAACCTCATCTTCTGCCGCCCGAGTCGCAACCCCGGGCGATATAGCGACACTGCTATCCACTTTGACCGGGTGCTCGACGCCCAACTATTTCTATTCGCCAGGAAGCGCAATTTGCGCAGCACCGGGAGGTACTCCCGCATCGCCGGCGTTTGCCGTGCAATTTGCGAATTCCAGCGCTTCCGCGTTTCAGGCAGACTCTTCCATTACGATCAACCCGACTACGCATCAGTTTACGGCCCCCAACGTCACAGTCGGTGCACCCGTCACGTCTTCCTTTATTACGCTGAACGGCACAAATGGAAATGTGAGTTCGTATACTTTGACCTCCAGCGCCAACAATGTCATAAACGTGATGGCTGCGCCTTACAGCGCCGCGTGCAACCTCGTCGTCAAATTGTCTGGGGGAACCATAGCTGCATCATCCGTGACGCTCACTGGATCAGGATTCACTGCAGCCTCAGTAGGCCAAACGATAGTTATTTGGGGAGCAGGAGCGGTACAGGCGAACGGAAGCTACGCACCTTTGGTGACCACAATTCAGAGTTATACGAGTTCAACTTCAATAACCCTAGCCGCAGCAGCCACAACCGCCGTGACCAACGGAGCCTACGAGATCGGCACTTTAGACACGACAGCAATTCAAAATGCATACAACGCGGCGGCTCTGTCCAACCAATCACTCCTTTTTCCCGCCAATGCCGGTCAATCCTGTTTGACCGGAACCATTGACCTGAGCGCAGGCGGAACGGTTAGTTATCCGGTCACAAGGCGAGGCCAAGGATCGGTAGTCAGCAGCATTACAGGTCTTCCTGGGCAGGACATTTTTCAATGGCCGGACGGCAGAAAGATGAGTTCCGCTTATCAGCATCTGGAAGGTCTTAGTCTTGTAGTTGATGCCAGTTTGGATGTGTCAAGCGCTACAGGTGGAGCGGGGCAAATCTGGAACCCTTGCAATTATTCAGCAGGCGCTTGCACTACACCTGGATACACGACAACAGCGAGCAGAGTGACAGGTCAATGCGCGAATGGCAGCGGAGGTTTGGCGGCATGTTCTCCTGCGATCAGTCCAGGTCCGGTAGCATTTCTGGGTGGCTCGCTTTCAGTAAGTTCCGACACTACGTGCGACGAGTTGACGATTCCTACTTACGGAAATTGGTTTGTTGCAATTCCACCAT